>Ga0181379_1000448_pt1 | contig 20596 bp, 12 predicted proteins | sample 2SPOviralmetaG_FD_130115 | JGI IMG/M metagenome (GOLD analysis project Ga0181379, IMG submission 130115) | Marine viral communities from the oligotrophic San Pedro Time Series (SPOT) site, San Pedro Channel, CA, USA - 2 SPOT_SRF_2009-07-10 | ecosystem: Environmental > Aquatic > Marine > Strait... | reverse complement strand
TTGAAGGATGAAGTCTCTGAAATTAAATTCCTACTTAGAGAGTTAATAAAAAATGCCAGCAATTAATGTCGCTAGAACTGATACCTTTGAAAAACAAAGGGTCAAAATTAATGAAATTGGTTCCATACTATTCAATATTTCTGCTGGAGGAAGCGATCTTGCCACTGGAAATTTAAAATTAGGAGATGGAACAAAAACTGTACCATCATTAGCATTTAGTACTGATGCAACTCTAGGTTTATACAAACCAAATAGTAAAGCTATTGGATTTGTTAGTGGATCAAAAAGAATTATTAATATCCAAGAAGATTCTTTTGTAAGTTTTAAAGACTTCAATGTTATAAACAAATCCCTCAATACTGGGGGAATGGTAATTGATTCAACTGGAACTGGTTATGATCCTGGAACTTTTACTGATGTAGAAATTGATGGTGGAACTGGAGATCTAGCAGAAGCAACTATTGTAGTTGCTGGATTTCTTGGTTCAACTACCCAAGCAGGACTGGGATATGCTAGTGGCAACCATATAGCAAATCTTTCAGGTGGCAATGGTACTGGTGCTACAGCAGTACTTCGAGTTCCTCAGTTAGTTTTAACTACTACATCAGCCGGATCTAATTTTGCTCCTAGCACTTTTAGCGATGTTCCTTTAACTGGTGGTACTGGTACTGGTGCTACAGCAGAGATCATATTTAATGGTACTCTTACTGTTAGTGGTTCAATTACAGATGCTGGTACTGGATACGTAACAGGTGGATATAATGGCATCTCTTTAGCAGGTGGTAGTGGTACTGGTTTTACTGCTGTTTTGGAAGTTAATGCTTCTGGAGTATTTACAGTTGCAACTCCAGAAGATTCTGGTAGTAATTATGAAGTTGGAGATGTTCTAACTCTAGATGCTGCAGCATATCCATTAATTGTAGGTGCTAGTGGTGCTGGATTTGAATATACAATTAGTGCTCTAAGTGGTAATGGTTCAGTAGAATCAATTAGTGTTAGCCAAAGCGGACAAGGATATGAAACTGGTGATACTCTTTCTGTAAATTTATCTGATGTTGGCAACTATGCTGGTTCTGTAGCTCCAACATTTGAAATTAGCAACGATCCACTACAAGTAGATGAATTTACTATTTCTGCTTTTGGAAGTGGTTATCAAGTAGGAGATGTACTTACACCTGCAGGACCACTCACAGGAGTTGCAGGAACTGTAGTAGAAGGTAGTTTTAATATTACAGTTGCCGATAGTTCGGGAATAGGAATTGGATCTGCTGTCGCTCAAACTTCAGGATCTGGTTTTCAGGAGGGGACGGATCCTAGTGTGCCTACAGTTGTTTCAATTCCTGATGCAACTACAGTAGAAACAAGTCATATTGCATTTTCCAATGGTTCTGGCGACTTTTCGTTCTCTCCTGCATATGGATCTCCAAGTCAAGATTTACAATACACAATCACCCAATTAGGTATAGTTGATTCAATTACAATTACAAATGGAGGTTCTGGATATGATGTAGGAGATATAGTTACAGTTGACGCAAGAGATCTTGTAAACCCAATTGAAAAACTTGTAACTGTAGATGCTGTCGAGACGATTACTTTAGACACACCCGTAGCAAATTCTACATTTAGTGTAGGAGATCTTATTGATTTCCAAAACGGAGAAATTTTACCAATTGTTGCAGTAATTGATAGTGGATCACAGACAACAGCAATTGTTGTTTTAGGATCATCTCTCGCAGCTGCCGATTCAGATTTTACTCTTGATGGTGTACCAGGAACTCCATATACTATTGGAGAAGAACCAGTACCAGCAAACAAATTTAAAATTAATGGATCTTATACATGGGACAATGATCCTTTGTATGTTGATAGTAAATATCTATTTGATTTTTCAGATCCTTCTAACGGTGGTCATGCTTTTGCATTAAGTGAAGTTTTAGATGGAACACAAAATGTAGCAAGTGCTAACGGAACCCTTGCAAACAATTCTTTTGATGTTCCCATCACAGATCCTTCTCTTACTGCTACTATTCTTCCTGGAACTGTAGTATCTATCCTAGATGATGCTGTCGTAAGAGATGGAGAAATTGCTGCAGGAACAACAGTAGTTTCTGTAGATACTGTAAATAACACTATTACATTAGATACATTACCAACAACTAGTGGTGCAGCAGACCTTACATTTACTGGTGTTGAAATGATCACTGGTGTTGTAAGAGACGTTGTAAACTCTACATTAACTTTAACTGTATCTTCCAGCACTCCATCTCCACTATATGGTTACTGCCCCTTCCATGTTGGTATGGCAGTTTCTCCTAGTGGAGTAGAAAACAAATATGTAGTAGATCCAAACAACCCCAAAGTATTTGGTAGCGGAGCACAGTTTTCTACTATTAGTATTAGCGAAGATACAAATATTTCTTTTGCTGTTGCTACAGGAACTGTCAATGCGACATCAGTTAGTGGTACAACATTAGACTTTGATAGTGGAACAATTGATGACTTAACTGCCCTTACTGCAAAATCAGGATCTTTAACTGTTGATGTAATTAATGCAGATTCTGGTGAAGATGGAGCAGACAAAATTGATGTCAATGCAGGAACTGGATTATCAATTTTAACAGGTAATTTTAACATTGGTACTACACTTCAAGTTGAAAATTCCACAGGAAACCTCACAACTTCGGGTGTACTAAAATCAACAGGATCAATAAATTCAAACGATCAACTAATAATTCAAGACAATAAAATTTATTCCACATCTGGAAATGATATTGAAATTGAACCTGCCGGTATTAAACAAACTAAAGTAATATCTACTAGTGCTTTTGTTATACCAGCAGGTTCAACAGATCAAAGACCAATTGAATCTGAATCTTACGATGGTGCAATTAGATTTAATAGTGAAACTAATCAATATGAAGGTTATTCAACAACATCATCTGCGTGGTCATCATTAGGTGGAGTTAGAGACCTAGATGGAAATACATTTATTTTAGCAGAAGAAAATGTAGGTGTAAATGATAATACATTATGGTTCTTCAATGACAACATTAATACTTTCAAATTCTCATCACAATATCTAGAATTTGTAAATGTAAAAAATGTCAGATCACCAAATATTACTGCTCCAGACTATTCTGAGTGGACAGCAAATACTCCAGTCAGTTTAGGGGATTATCTAAAACGTAGAAATAATATTTACGAAGTAACAGTTGTTGCTAATACAGGTGTAGGTGAGACTAACTTAACAGGAACATCTGGAAATGATCCAACACATACCACAGGAACTGTAACAAACGGTGATGTAGAACTTACTTATTTTACAACTGCTGTAGCAAATCTTACATTTGATGAAATTAATGAAGTAAGAATTGACCCATTAGGATTTACAGATTTAGTTGTTAATGACGAACTTCGTTTTTCTGAAAATGTAATATCAACAAATGTCAATGATTTAGTAATTCAACCAAATGGAGGACAAAAAGTAGTCTTCTTATCTGATACTTCTCTTGTCGTTCCAGTTGGACCTACAGCTACTCAGGGTGTTGCTATTCAAGGTTCAATTAGATACAACACTACAGATACTCAATTTGAAGGATATAATGGAACTCAATGGGGAGGATTGGGTGGAGTTAAAGATGTAGACCAAGATACTAAAATTGAAGCAGAATCTGCTCCTGGTGCAGACGAAGATACTTTAACATTCTTTAATGCTGGAAGTGAAACTATTCGTTTGTCAGCAACTTCTTTAGACTTTGATACAGTTAATGTTATCAATTCTCCAACATCAAATACTCTCGATGTTAACGCTACTACAATAACTTTTGACAACTTATCAACTACATTACTCAACACTGATTCTACAAGTACATTCTTATTCACAACCAAAGATAATTTTGACTTTGGTTTATCTTCTGGATTAAATACAGACTCTTTAATTAGATTAAATGATCTAGGTGAAGTATTTTACAATGTTGGTTTTGGAACAGGAATTTATAACGGTATTAAAATTCTGAGTAGTGATCTCACCCAGATAGAATTAGGTGAATACAAAATTACAACAAAAACAACTGATTTGGAGAGAGGATCTATAGATAGTGGAGATGCTATTGTCTATGACCCAGCAGTACATAAGTCAGCAAAGGTTCAACTTTCAGCACACAATGTTACAACAGGAGATAAAGAATTCGTAGAGTATTCTGTAATTGATAATGGAGTTGATATTTTCTTCACAGATTTTGGTAACATTTCAACAGGAGAAAATTTAGTAGATACAAATTTCAGTTTTAATGAATCCAGTGAAGTTAGAATTTCATATACTTTAAACAGTGATCTAACTACTGGAGATGATGTAGAAGTCACCGTTATATCGCACATTACTAAGAGGTAAAAAATGGCAACAAATTTAAAAACGCTAGATTCAGTTGGTGGATTTTCTGTTGATAAGACAATTTTAGTAAATGAACTTAAAGATGTCAAGAACGTTAATAGTCTTGAGGTAAAAAATTCCTTTTACGATGATAGTTCAGTTTCACATTATATAATGAGAGGTGTTAATAATTCAGTTCTTTCTGTTGATGATGTCAACACTACTATTGTACTACCATCAAACACTATTAACTTTATTGAAACTTCAATTATAGGTATTAACGACAACGCTTCTGCAAATATTTCTACTAAACTAGAAACAGTTATGCAGGTTTCTTTTACTGGAGTTCTCACAGAACTCTCAACCATGGAAATTACCGTTGGTGATACAATTCCTGATGGTCAAACTTGGACTGTTTCTCCTTTTTTAGGAGGAGGAGCAAATCAATTCAGTTATCAAACTACTAGAGCTGGAACATCTAGAATTATTAAGTGGATTGCTTATCTTAAAGTTGTTAGTATCGACTGGAGTTGATACTAAATAGAAATAGAATAAGATAGTCAGCAGGCTGGACAAGAAATGAGCTTTAAGATTAATTCTGACAAGGAAAATATCAGAGCTAACGCTCCTTCTATTATCGGTGATAGTGAAGTATCAATTAGATCTGGTACTGGCACTGATGAAAAAGAAGTAATGAGAGCTCTTTTGGAGCCAAATACCAAAACTCCGCGTGTTGGTATTAATAGAACTGGAAATAAAATTGATAGATATCAGGTAACAAATCCTGGATCTGGATATACTTTAGTTCCTTCGGTTACTGTTACTGCTCCAACTGGCGAAAATCCAATACAGGCATTAGCTTCTGCTGTAGTATCACCAGAAGGAAGAGTATCTGGTGTCTTGATTGATAATCCTGGTTCAGGATATACCTCAGCTCCTGCTGTAAGTATTACTGGTGGTAATGGTTTTGGTGCTACTGCTAGCGCATTTCTAGATACTGTTGATTTTGAACTTGATATTAACGGTGCTATTAGAACTTCAACGTCTATCATTTCAGATACGGCAAGAATTCTAAACCTAGATATTGACAATTTGGTTACTCCTGACGCAGCGTACAGGGCACCAAATCTCAAGACCTTCATGAATAATACTGGAACCGCTTGGGCGGCAGACAGATTACTTCAGAAAGATTCTTTTGTTTATCGTGGTCCTAACGTTTATCAGGCGATAAACACAGGAACAACATCAATAAACCCAATTGATCCACCTCTACACATTGACGGTACTGAACTCAATGGTAATGAGTTAGATGAGCCAAAACCAGGAGTTTTATTCAAACATATTGGTTTTCGTGTAAATGATCCAGATGAAGTATACTACAATGACTCTGGTGAAGCAGGTATCTACCCAAGATCTATCACTCCAATCCTAGGTGATAAGTCTGATAAAATTGCAACAACTGAATACGTCCTTAACCTAGCAACGAATGACGTTGGTGGTCGTATCTATGTTTCACAGCAAATTGGTAATGATGAGAGAGATGGTCGCTCTCCCGTAAATCCAGTCAGAACAATTAAAAGAGCATGTCAACTGGCATGGGAAACTCCTGGCGTAAAAGAAACTATTATTGTTGCTGGTGGTGATTACACAGAAGATAACCCGATTTCAATCCCACCCGATGCATCAGTTGTTGGTGATAACCTTCGTCTTGTCATCATTCGCCCCGCAAATCCAAGAAAACACATCTTTAAATTTGGTGATAAAAACTACGTTATTGGTGTTACTTACAGAGACCAAGAAGGTGCCGATACCTTTACATGGGACTTTGCTATGGTCTTTGACGACAAGCAAAGACTTACATATGACTATGATGTAAATGGAGACTTCGACACTGCTTTCCCTGTAGGTCATCAGATTTTTGGTGATCCACTTTTCAATGCATCTTTCCAGTCCAATGGCGGTCTACAAAATTTAGTTGCTGGTATTGAACTAAGAGGTGTTAACGCTGGTGGTATTGTAGACGTTAAAAACGTTACATTCACTAATACCACTGGTAATGGTGCGTATACCGGTGGAACATTTAATTTTACAGTATCTTCAGGATCTATTAATGCTGGTGAAACGTTAGTCTATGCTGGAACTGGAGAAAGATTCCAACCAACTGTTGTTTATCAAACAGGTGATATTGTTTGGACGGAAGATCATGTTTATAATGTATCTGTTGGTGGTACTGCAGGAGAAACAAACCCAACAGTTGATCAAGGTACAGAAGCTAACGGACCAGACACTTTAGAATTTACATACATTAGAGATGTATATTCTTTAGTTACGCTTGATATCAAATCAATTAGACCAGAAGGAGAAGTTGTATTTGAAAACAGACCTAATCTATTAAGTCCACCACTTCCAATTTATCAAATTGATTTCACCCAACAGGGAACATTTAGTGGAGGATTTGGAGATCCTGGATTTACAGAAGATCTTGGTGGTATTGTATTCTTTACTAACCCACTAGTAGAAGGAGATAATATTCACGATTTTCAAAATGGTGAAGAAATTTGGATTGAAAACCTTCCAGTATCATCACCTGATTTAAGCTTTCTTAATGGTAAGCAGAGAATCTACAAAGTTATAGAAGATCCTGATGGTAGATCAAGAAGATTTGTAATTCCTAAAAAATTACCAACTAGTTTATCAGGTCTAGCAACGGTTAGTGATTTTGATCCTGGTGAATTTGCAACTGTTAGATCTTACGCAAAGTCAGCAACTTTATCACTACTAAACTCCCCATTTAAATTTGATGAGGCAACTCCTGTTGCAAGAAGATTCCAGGATGCTTGCAATCAAATTAGAAATAACAGAGAATTTATTGGTGATGAAGTAGTTAAGAGAATTAATGACGAATTCAAGAAAGAGTATTTCTCTGTTTATGATATTGGTGGTGGCGGTGGATTTGATTTTAAAATCTTCCTGGGAAATACGGGTGATACACACACATATGTTAGCGGAGGAACAGCACAATTTGGTGTAGCAACTTATAATATAACAAATTTTGTTTATGATAATCTTATTACAGGAGAAGCAACAATTACAATCGACAACTCACCCGCTGGAGTTGTTGAAGACGATCTTGTAAAACTTGATGGAATTTTAGTAGAATGCAATCTTGATGGTATAATAACTCAAAAGGAATATCCAAGTTTTAGTATTCCCGTAAATGACAATAAGTGTAGCAGAGACATTAAGCACTTCTTAAATGCGTTAATTGCTGACTTAGAATTTGGAAGTAATAACAATATTATAACTGCAGCTAGAAGATATATTGATGGAACAAATAGTTTCATTGACGAAACTATTGACTTTGAAATTATTCAAACAGTACGTGCTATTGAGTATGCTAGAGAACTAGCAATCTTCGCCATGAGGAAGTGGAAAACTGGTAATGGATTAGCAGCAGATCCAATCTATACACCACAATATTCTTCTGTTCCTAGATATTTCGATCCTTCAATTATTGATGACACAGATCCCACTGAAGTATGTGCTAACGTAAGGTCAGCAATTGATACTCTATCATATCTGTTTGTAGACGTTTTAACAAATAATTCTTCTGGTACATATCTAGATGCTGCATGGTTGATTGCCAGAAATAGACACCATATTGCAGACGAAGCATACAAAGCTGCAATCGTTCAATTCCCATCATTAGGTCTTAATAATATAGATGAGCGTAAGTGTCGTAGGGATATCAATTATGTTATTTCTGCTGTACTGAGAGACCTAGTTCTTGGCGGAAATTTTGGGGTTGTTTCATATGGCGAACTATACTTTACAGGAACAGAACTAACAGGTATTCCCCAAAGTGAACTTGGTGCAACTAGATATGCTTTTGAATATGTAAGAGATCTTACAATTCAATCAATGAGGAATTGGAAGACATCTACTGGAAATACAATTAATCCTATCTATACATCCATTCCACAGTTTACGGATTTAAGTATTTTAGTTGATCCCAATGGAACCCCAACAGCAACATTAACACCCACTGACGCTACTTACGATCCCGCTAATGGCGATTTCGTGATGACATTCGCTAGTGCTCATGGAGCTTCAACTGCTGAATTTATTAGATTGCAGGTGGAATCTTTTGTGTTCACCTGTGATATGGATAATAACAGGTCAGAGCACTATCTACCTGAAGCGGATCAACCTGCAGGAACACAGTTACTAGAAATTACTGCAGTAACTACAAATACAATTACAGTTAATGTAGGTGCTTCTGGTCCTGACGTACAATTTACACCAACAGATGCTACGTATAATGCTTCTACTGGTGATTTCACTATTGAAATTGGAACACATACACTTTCCAATGGAGAAGGTATTGTTCTTGCTGACAATTCATTCACCTTCACTTGTACTATGGATGGTGATGATTCTCAAAAGTCATATCCTCGTCCTGGTATTGATCCATTTGCTGGAAGATCTTTAAAAATTACAGGAACTAGTGAAGATACTATTACAGTTAACGTAGGTGCTTCTGGTCCTAACAAGTATTTCCAACCATCTGATGCTACATACGATCCTTCGACTGGTGACATGACTGTCACTGTCGGACAGCATGGTCTTGGTGTTGGACGCAGCGTTGTTCTAGAAGACAACTCGTTCACCTTTACTTGTCTAACTGATCCTGCTGATCCTAAAACATATCCACGTCCTGGACAGGACCCTTATGCAGGAAAGTCTATTGCGATCACTGCTGTTGGAAGCACAGATCATTCTCCATCTAATGCTGAGTATGATCCAGCAGCAGGTACATTAACTATTACCTTAAACGGACATACTTTTGCTAATGGCGACTACATCAAGATTGATGATAATGCTATTACATTTACATGTGATTTAGATGGAGGTGCTACACAGCATACATATCCACGTCCTTATGAGTATGCTAGCGGAAGATGGTTTGCTATAACAAATGTAACTACAAATACATTTACAATCACTGGTCTTCCAATTCCACAAGATCTTTCAACTCACAGTTTTGTAAGTTTTGCAGGCAATAGCCTCAAGCGTCAGGATGGAACTTTCACTCTCTTTGTTGGAACATCTTCTGATACCTCGGCACATACATTTGTAAGTGCTACTTCCAATGCTATCAAGCATGAACCACAATCAGTACATTCATTCATCTCTGCTACTGCAAATGCAGTATCACATTTACCACAATCTACCCAGACATTCAAACGTGTTACTGAAGATAATGTAGTTGCTAGATATCCCGCAGGTGGATCCGCTCAGTGTGCTAATGTTGAAGCAACACTTACAACACAATTTGGGATCTTAGATGATATTTTAAGTGGAGCAATACTTCCTGGTGCCACAACAAAAACTAAAGGAACACTTTATGATGTCTCGACACTGTACACATATGCAGATAGCACAATTACAGATTTCAATGGAAATGTAATTACTGTAAAAGCAATTTATGATGACTACCCTATCATCGAAGCATCACCATATACACAGAACGCTTCTATCATCTCCAAGTTGGGTGGTAGTGGTGCTCTAATTGATGGTAGTAAAGTCAAGCAACCCAACTGTCCTTTCCCTGGTCTTAATATAGATGGAACTGCTAAGTTCCCCAATCAGGGTAAGTCGATGGTTGCGTCTGCCTTCACGATTGTTTCTGAAGGTGGTATTGGTTATAAGATTATCGAAGATGGTTATGTGCAGTTAGTTTCTGTCTTCTGTATCTTTACTGCAGATGGTGTTCTTGCTGAATCTGGTGGATATGCTTCAGTTACAAACTCCGCTTCTAACTTTGGTATCTATTCACTAAGATCATCTGGTTTTAGAAGAGAAGCATACTCATTTGACGTTGCTATAGTTTCTTCCGTTTCTTCTACACCAACTGGAAGAACAATTGTTTCTGTAAATGGATTAGGAAGAGAACCACTAGAGCACTATGTTGTTAAGTTTGACGGACTATCTAATTCAAATACAGATATTGAATATTTTGTTGATGTTGTAGAAGGAGTAACAGTTGGTCCTCCTTTCTCTGCTCAATTAACACTAGAATCAGGTTCTGGTGGTCCCACAGAATTTGTCGATGATAGCACAGGAAATCCCCTTTCTAATGCTAATCTAGTAGGCAAGACTATTAGACTTCATAGACCATCTATTGTTAACTCTTCTTCTCACACTTGGGAGTATGCTGGATCTGGTACTAGTTACAATGCTCTACCTGAGAATGGTGGTACTAAGATTGAAGCAAACGAACAAGTATCTGAGAATTATGGTAGAACATATGTTTCTGGTACTGACGAACTAGGTGATTTTAAAGTTGGTACGTTCGCAAGAATTGAGAACAGAACTGGTAATATCACCTTTACGGGTACAGTTACTATCTCAGAAGTTGAATTCTTAAAACTGAAAGGTGGCGACGTTGTTGTTACTGGTTTCGATAATAGTAATACTCTTGGTGGTTCTTCATCTACTGATAGCAAACTACCAACTCAGAAAGCAGTTAAAGATTATATCACCAACAACCTTGGACCATATATCGGTCTTCAGTATTCTACTTTCCCTGTTCCCAATGCGTTGGTTCAGTTAACCACAGACGGAAAAATTAACGAAGATCAAATTCCACCTCTACGTCCATTTGAAGTTTATACAGTTGCCGATCAAGCAGAAAGAACTTCAATTGAAGGAGCACTAGCAGGTGATATCGCGATCCAACAAGATACAAATACTTCATTCATTTTAAACAATGATAATGAAAGTTTGTTTGCTTCATTTGCGGTTGACACAACTTTACAATTTACTATTGGAGATATCTTTACTGGATCAACTGCTGCAGGTGGTAAGATTCAAGCGACAGAATACAGACAAGGTGTTCTTTGGCAAGTAGAAATTACTGATGGTGGTTCTGGGTATATCACTCCTCCTGTTGTCACTGTTTCTGGTGGTAATCCACAAGCAGGTGCAGTACCAGCAAATATTACAACTACCATTGCTAACGGTCAAGTTGTTATCCTGAATATCGAACTATTCAATGGTTATATTGGCGGTAAAGGATATACTACCCCACCAACAATTACTATTGCAGCACCTGCAGGATCAGGAACACAAGCAACTGCAGTTGGTCTAATTGAATCTAGATTATATGGTGATATTGTTAATAATGTAAAACTTACTAGTACAGATAATTTACAATCAAGTGATCTTCCTCCTGAAACAATTGATGTTACTCGTGTTGTAAACACATCAGCTGACAACATTAACAACTGGGTCTCTCTATCCAGTAATCAAATTGCTGCAGGAGACATTACCTCCGGTGTTATTGCCCCAGCACGTCTTGCATCAAATGCTGTTGGAGCTGATAGTGCTGCTAACTCGTTTACTTTCCTAAGGGGTGATTCTTCTTATGCAGCAACAGTTCAAACAGTTAAAGGTCCAGAGACTAGATATTTTGCAAAACTAAAAATCCAAGCAAATAGTGGATCTTCCCAATTAGTCTTTGAATCTAGTTCTAACTTCCTCAAAGGACACGAAGTTGCTCAAATTACAGGTATTCAAGTAGATACTAATATTGATGGTGTTTTGACCGAAGAAGGAGAAACCACTATCACATTAGATAAGTTCTTAACGGCAACTCTTCCTGCTGACACTGTTCTTGAATTCGATAGAGGAAGATCACCATTAACAGTTGAATCATCACAAACCGAAGGTGGTTTTGTTGAGGAAATTGTTATTCAAGATGGAGGATCCAACTTCACAGATGGAACATACTTTAATGTCCCACTTTCTGGTGGTCTTGGAATCGGATTACGAGCTAACGTAACTGTTGGCGCAGACGGAGCTAGTGGAGTTGTTACCGGAGTAACTATCGTTAATGGCGGTAAGGATTATGGGCAGAACACTTCACAAATTAATGTAGACTTTGTTGTTAGTTCTTCTCCAAGCGAAATTGGCGGTGGATCTGGTCTAGTATTACTAGCAAAAGTCACAACTGTTCTTAGACAGTATGCAAATGTTACTATTGATGTTGATAGAGTTTCTGATCTAACAACTTCGGGTGATGCATACGGTACACTTGGCGTTGCTAGATTCCTCAAGTCTCAGTTTGTAATTGGTGAAGCAGGCAATGGTTCTGTCTCTATCAACACTGGTCCAGATTCTGGTCTTGACGCTGATACACTTGATGGCGCACAAGGTCTTTTCTACCTCAACTCAACCAACCAGAGTGCTGGTACTTTACCAGTTGAAAGATTATCTGGTACTTATAATATTAATATTGCTAACCAGTCTGGTAGTACATTAAGACTTAAGTCATCGGATGCTCCTGTTTCAAACAACACACCAAATGAATTTGCTGCTGGTATTATTGCCGAAACGAAAAACAATTCTGCTGATGGTCTTAGTGATGGTGGAACTAAGCACATTGTAATGACATTGAGAAATGGTGGTTCTGATTTTGATCCTACTTTTGGTGGTGTTAGACAGTTAGCATTTACAGATGCATCACAATCAGTTGGAGCTGGCATGTGGTTGCGTGGTTCTTACAACAGTCCAGCAAATCAATTTGGTAATTGGTATGAAATATGGCATTCAGGAAATGATGGCGTAGGAAGTGGTTTAGATGCAGATCGCTTAGATAGTCGCCAAGGTACTTGGTATCAGTCTGCCGAGCATATGGACTATGGCAGATTAACTAACGAAAGACTTCCAATTCTCCAAAGAGAAAAGGACTTCTTAAATAAATTACGTATTGCAGATTGGTCTGGAAACGTTAGAATTACTGTATTAGTAAGAGATGAATTACTTGGAACAACTCCTTTCCTTTCTGGACAAAGCGTAAATCTTTATACTCCTGGTGGTGTTGCTAGAGGATCACTAAGTATTACGAAAGTAGATCCTAATCAAGATGTTAATGATGCTGCTAATAACTATACTCTTGTCACTGGTAGTTTAACATCTGGAGACTATAATTCTTTCGATGATGCTGCATTTATTGGTACTGGTGGTGTTGGTAATTCATTTAGATTCCAAAATTGGAATATATCACAAGTAGATGATAATGTAGATGGAGATGTAGACGGAACTTATGAAGTAATTGTTGGAGAAAGTGTTTCTGGAAATGCTAGACTAAGACTTGGTAGAACAGATGGTCAAGCATCAGATCCATCAATCTTCTTCAGATCTTCTCAGTTGACACCAACAAATTATAATGTAGCACTTATTGCTACTGGTGGTAATTCTGCTGATGGAAGTGGATCATTGGAAGTTAAAGTTTCCACTACGGATTCACTTACGGTTAATGGAAATAAAGTATGGAACGCAGGAAACGTACAATTTAATTCTTCTAACGTTGCATCTACTGCTGTCATTCGTGATGCCTCTGGTAATTTCTCCGCAGGAACAATTACTGCAGATCTAACAGGTCAAGCATCAGAGAACGTCGTAAGATCTGGTGATGATATGACAGGTCGTTTAAGAATAACTAACGTTCCTGCTTCCAGTCAAGCATTGAGTGTTTCTGGTAGAGCAGATTTCTTAAGCAATGTTACTGTTACTTCTGATCTAACTGTTGACACCAATGTCTTCCATGTAGATGCTACAGATAATGCTGTTGGTTTTGGAACAAATGCACCAACAGCAGGTATTCCAATTCACGTCAAAAAGACTTCTGTTGGTAATAGTGATGTTCCAGTTATGCTTAAACTGGAAACAACCAGATCTGATTTTAATGCTACTCCTGGTGGTTCTGCAATTCTGTTTAAGAACCAAGACGGTAATAACTCTACTAACGAGGGTTACATCCAAGCGATGACCGTAAATGACACCGATTATGGTGATAATGATGAAGCGAACACGAGCTTCATCTTCAGAATGACAAATGCTGGTTCCTTGAGAAATAACATGATCATCACTGGTGATGGTCGAGTGGGTATTAATAATACAAGTCCAGGTTCATATAACCTAACAGTTACTGGCGATGCACGAGTTACAGAGCAATTAGTAGTTGATAAGTATATCGACATTAACCAAGATGATGATAATAATGGAGCATACATCCGTTTCCGTGGTTCTTCTTCTTATAGAAACTTCCGCGTAAGTTCCCAGAACTTTGGAAATCATAGATTTGCTATTCAATCGTCTACTGCAAACGGTGGAACGTCTTGGAACTCTACTCCTGCTCTGGTGATCTATGGTCCTGATAACAGAGTTGCTATTAACAGTACATCATTCTCTGCTGGTGGTGTCAATATGGCACTTACAGTTGGAGGTAACTTCAACTTCACTGGTGATATCTACAAAGATGGAAATGCGTTTGTAACTTCCAGATGGACTGAAGCTCCAAATGGAACTGATATTTACAGATCTACAAAGGTAGGTATTAACACAGGTAGTGCAAATCCAAGAGAAGCATTAGATGTTTCAGGTGATATCTATGTTACTGGAACGTTATCTGTTAACGGACAAGATCAATGGGTAGATAGTTATGGTACAGTTAAAACTCAAAGAACAACGATTGATGAAACTCTATCTATTGGTAATAACCAACTAGTTTCTAGTGTCGGACCTATTACCATTAGCAGTGGAAAAACCGTTACTATTGGATCAAATAGTTTCTGGGCTATATTATAAATATTAAAAAGCAGTTTACTTTTGTAAAATATCAAATGTCTACATTAAAACTATCAACAGTACAAAACTTAAACGGAACTGAAGCTTTTACTATCGACGGTTCTGGAAGGGTGAATATGAATAGATGCAAGGTTCCTGTCTTCAATGGAACTCCTTCTAGTCCAGTAAAAGGTGAAATCATTTATAATAACAATACAGGAAAATTAAGTTTCTATACTGGTTCTGAGTGGAAATAAAAAAATGTCAGTTTTAAAAGTTAACTCATTCCAAAATACGGGAGGAACTACTGCCTTAACATTTGGAAATACGAGAATGGAACCCAATAGGTTGGTTCTTCCTGTTGTTACTAATGCTACTCTGCCAGCTGCTTCCTCAACTGAAGCGGGAGAGATATACTTTAATGATAGTGATGATAAACTATACATCTCTAGAGGAGATGGAACTTATCAAACAAAATCATCTTTCTCTCAACCATCTGGTACGTATGAGTTTGGATGGAGTTCAAGTACTTCCAATGGAACCTACTCACAGGGACATCCTATTAATATCTGGTTTAGAAGAAACATCTTCCAAAGTGTTTATGATACAGATGATTTAAGTTCAGTAGAAGATGGTGCTATTTTTAGAAATTTGAAGCACTATGTTACTAATGCAATTAGCAATAGTTATTCTGCTCGTGGTCTTAACATAAGATTATTCCACACAACAGCTGCTAAGGGTGCGGATGCATCTCCAATATCTGGAGAATCAAAAACAACAGTGTATTCTATTGCCAATGGCACTGACGTATCACAATGGCAATCCACGGGTGAACAAACATTTACTTTCTCTACTCCATTTGAATGGAATGGATCAAATAATATTTGTATTGAATATTGTACTGCCCAAAATCAAAACAGGTATCGGAACGATGGACAGGCAAGAGTAGTAAATGGAAATGGTTCTAGGTACAGGAGAACAGACGCTGGTGGATCTAGTTGTTCTGACTCACCATCTGCCACCGTCAGCCAGCGACCATCAATCAAAATGGATTATTTCTAATTAAAAATTATGGAACTTACAGTAGAAGATCTGGTATATTACGCCAGTTTAACCGACGATCAATGCGAAAAAATTCGCAGAGATAGGCATGAAAATTATGATTTTTTGATCTTTATCGAAAAACAAATTGAGGATCAAATTATCGATCCTCAATTAAAACTGGAAGAGCAAGATGAATTGAAAATGATTAGAAATGCTATACCATCACCAAATGATGCATGTCAGGAACTAAAAACTTTGAATGGAGAAGATTGTGAAGAGTGTATGGGTATATAAATAATATTATACACAATTACATGTGATAACCATGGATCCAGCACAACTCAAAACAAACTTTGAAGAGCAAATTGCTACAACCGAAAAGCAAATTGTTGAACTCGAAGCAAACCTTATTAAAGCAAAAGAGTATAAGATTAAACTAGAAGGCGGTCTAGAAACTCTAGGTCTTCTAGAAGACAAACCTGAGGAAGAAGCATCTACAGAAGAAACACCATCTGATAGTTGACATTTTTAAAACAGTTTGATAAAATGAGGGTTTAAACCCTCATTTTTTATGTTTCATAATTTTTCTCAAGAGGGCAAAACTTTTTTTGCTCCTAGTTTAAACTATGTTGTAGCAGAAGTAGAAGTGATGGATGATAGCAATGAGTTTGATTTACTCAAAAAAGAGATACTCTTTAAAGAATCTAAAATTATCAATGATAATAAATTTTTTAGTGATTGGGGAACTCGTATGGGAAAAAATAGTTTAACCTCAAGATCAAATGATTACAATCTTCTCAACTTTGAAAATGCCAAAAATTTAAAAGAAGCGATTAAGAACTGCCATCAATTATACTTAAACGCTTTTGGTCAAAAATTAGAATCAGATAAGTATTACGTACAATGTTGGGCAAATGTAATGAGGGAAAAAGAAAAGATGTTTGCCCATAGACATTCTGGAGATCCTTATTCGTATCTTTCTGGTAATTTTTGTTTGGATGTAGACGGAACATCAACATATTACATCCATCCCCTTACAGATGAATTATGGGAATCTGAAAATATTGTTAACAAAATGACTATGTTCCCCAGTTTTGTTAAACATTATACAGATCCTGTTCCGAAAAAACAAACTAGAATCACAATAGCATTTGATATAGTAACTGAAGAATGCTACGACATCTTTATTAAAAGATATCCAGAATCAAATATGATAGAACTTTAAATAAATACCAAATCCCTTCTTCCTAAATAGGTATGAAGGGATTTTTTGTGTGTAATGGCATCTCCAAACTCAAGGACTGATCTTATAACTTATTGTAAGAGACAGTTGGGTGAGCCTGTCTTGCAAGTAAATATCGATGACAATCAAGTTGATAACGTTATTGATGACACGTATCAGTTCTTCCAAGAGAACTGCTACAACGGCATGGAGAGATGTTTCATGAGGCATGAAATCACTGCCGATGACATAACTCGTTTCAATGGTAAGTCAACTACATCATCTGGAACAACAGACTGGGAAGAATCTACCAACTATATTCCTATCCCAGATCATGTAGTTGGTATTAGTAAAGTTTTTGGTTTAGTCAGCAACTCAATTAGATCCAATCTCTTTGGTGTTGAGTATCAGATGTTCCTGAATGATCTATATGCATTTGGGTCTCTTGATATTGTCAACTACTTTATGAACAAACAGTATCTAGAAACTCTAGATATGATTCTGAATAATGGTTCGTTCCAACAGTTCAGATATACACAGCGTCGTGATCGTTTATATCTTGACATCAATAAAGCATTCCTCAAAGAAGATACCTATCTTGTAATTGAGGCACATAGGATGATTGATCCTACAGATGCTACAGAGATGAATAATGATATGTTTGTCAAAAAATATGCTACTTCTCTTATGAAGAAACAGTGGGGTATGAACTTGATCAAATATAATAATGTGCAACTTCCTGGTGGAGTTACTCTTAATGGCAGAGAATTATATACAGACGCACTAGCAGAAATTGAGAAAATCGAAAGCGAAGTTCTCAGTAAGTATGCAATCCCACCTATGGATATGATCGGATAAAATGCCTACTAGTCCCTATTTTCCAACGTATTATCAAGGTGATGCAGGCGAGCAAGGTCTGTATCAAGATTTAGTGGATGAACAGATCAAGCTTTTTGGATCTGACATTTACTACTTACCAAGAACTATTCTACAAGATAACACACTAGAAGAAGTTAGATACTCTAAGTATCAAGAACAATTCCAAATTGAAATGTTACTACAAAACGTAACAGGTTTTGGAGATGGTGCAGAATTTGTAAGTAAGTTTGGTCTTCGTATTTCAGATGAAGTAATCTTCCGTGTGTCTACAAGACGATGGGATGAAGAGGTGTCTGAGCACAGTCCCAATCTTACTGTTACCAGTAGACCCAATGAGGGAGACTTGCTGTACTTTGCACTAACAAAAGATATCTACGAGATTAAATTTGTAGAGAAGGAACAACCATTCTATCAGTTTGGTAAGATCCAATTCTATGCTATCACTGCTGAGATCTACGAAGTCGGTAGTGATGACTTTGATACTGGTGTTGCTGAGATTGATGCAGTAGAACAACTCTTCGATAGTTCTATTAGACTATTCATGGACCCTGGTGGGTCTGGAGATTTTGTTGTTGGAGAAGAAATTGTTGGTGATGAATTCTTAGCAAAAGCAACAGCAACAATTGATAACGACACAGTTAATTCAATTGTTCTCACAGATGGAGGATCGCATTATAAAGTTGCTACACCACCATCAGTAACTATTACAGGAGGAGGTGGTACAGGTGCGACAGCTACTGCTACGGTTAGTTCTACTGGCATTGTTAACGGCATTGCTATCACCAGTGGTGGGAGCGGTTATAGTTCTGCACCTACTATCACGATTGATTATTCCCCCAAAGATAACAGAGCAGAAGTTAAGTCCTGGGATAACACAACCAGAGCTCTTGAAGTCTACAACCGAACAGGAACCTTTACTACTGCTGAAGTAGTCACTGGACTAACTTCAGGTGCCACCTGGTCTCCTGAGACATTTGACACTCTAAATAATACGAGTTCTGCTTCTTACGATCAAAATCGTGAAATCGAAGATGAAGCTGATGAAATTATCGATTGGACAGAAGGTAATCCATTCGGTGAATTTGGTAACTTTACGGATAGCATCTAATGTTAGGATCACATTTTTATAATCAAATTGTTCGCAAGAATATTATTGCGTTTGGTACTCTTTTCAATAATATTACATTGAGAAGCACTGATCCCAACGATGGTTCTGTGTTGGAGGAAACAAAAGTACCTCTAGCATACGGACCTAAACAAAAATTTTTAGTTCGCCTTACGGATAATTCTTCATCAAAAGTGGCGATGACTGTGCCACGCATCTATTTTGAGATGACAAGTATAGATTATGATTCTTCCCGTAAGACATCACCAATTCAAAAATATAAAACAATCGTTGCTGATAATGGCAATGAAGTCAAAGTGCAGTATGTTCCTGTTCCTTATAATATAAGTTTTGAATTAGGAGTTATTGCTAAATCTCAAGACGATGCTTTGCAGATTGTAGAACAAATACTACCATACTTTCAACCATCATTGTCTGTTACTCTCAACATGATACCTGAAATGAACGAGAAAAAAGATATTGCTATTGTTCTTAACAACATCAGTAGCGAGGATGAGTGGGATGATAGTTTTATGGATAGAAGATCCATTACATATATTTTAAACTTCACTATGAAGTCTTACCTCTACGGTCCTTATAGTACTTCTGATATTATCAAGAAAGCAATTATTCACGAGACAATTGGAGATCTCGCTGTTAATAGAAGAATTGCTACAAGAACATACACACCCAAAGCAAAAGTAGATATCAACGAAGATGGCAACATCGATGCAGCAGATGATTTGCTAGTAACATCCGCAGATGACTTTGGATTTAACGAAGGGATTGAATGGTTATGAGTAACCTAGAAGAAAACATGGAGGAAATCCTTAACATTAGTGCTGAAGTTGTTGAGGAATCCAAACCATCTAAACCACAACCACCTAAGGTTGATGCTGAAGATCGTGAAAAAGATTACAGATATACACGTACCGAATTGTACTCCCTCATAGACAAGGGTCAGGAGGCGGTTAACGGTGCCTTAGAGGTCGCTCAGGAGAGTGGGCACCCAAGAGCGTATGAAGTCGCTGTAGCGGCAATGAAGCACGTCGCAGACATGACAGACAAACTTGCTGACCTTCATAAGAAGATGAAGGATCTTGACGAGGATAAGAAAGGACCATCCAAGGTTACCAACAACGCTATGTTTGTAGGATCTACAGCGGAGCTTCAAAAGATGCTTAAGGATATGAGTGGGGGTAAACGCTAAATAATCTCGTACACCCTCGTCGGTTGTCATGAGAGATTATAAAGAACTAAAAGAACTCTGTGAAGCAAAGCGCGGTCTCTACGCAAATATCCACGCAAAGCGAAAACGAGGAGAAGCACCAGCGAAGTCAGGTAG
>Ga0181379_1000442_pt1 | contig 20828 bp, 18 predicted proteins | sample 2SPOviralmetaG_FD_130115 | JGI IMG/M metagenome (GOLD analysis project Ga0181379, IMG submission 130115) | Marine viral communities from the oligotrophic San Pedro Time Series (SPOT) site, San Pedro Channel, CA, USA - 2 SPOT_SRF_2009-07-10 | ecosystem: Environmental > Aquatic > Marine > Strait... | reverse complement strand
TTCTTTGAGTGAAGTTCATAGGTGAGACGCCGTGGCACAGACCAAGGGCGTATGGGTTAGTTTGGCCTATACTCGGGCGTTTGGGACGCTTGGACCCAAGTTCAAATCTTGGTACGCCCACCACTTTACTCGGGGTGCAGGATGCTGTGCACCCAAATGAGATGGTATCCGAATTGAGTTTTGATAAATCCATGCGGGACTTTCTCTAACTCAGAAACCCATACGGCATCCTCAAACCCTTGCGCCATTTGCCCCTCGACAAATTCTCCAAGGTCTCCTCCCTTGCTTCCACTGGGGCAATTGGAATACTTTTTGGCCATCTTCTTGAACAACTTGAGGGGTTTTTTCGAGGCTTGCAATTCATCAAGAATTGCTCTCGCCTCTGGTTTGTTAGCAACGAGGATGTGGCGCACGTGGGCTTTGCGGGGCTTCCTCCGTTTGTCATGGCGGCGCATAAGTGTGCAACTCCCGACGTGTACGCGTCCCTGACCTGTCAAAAAGATGTGCGAGGGTCCACCATGCAAGAACAAGAATCCATGCAGGTACGCCACGCTCCAAGAGGACATGTTCAAGGTCATTTGAGATGGTTGGCAGAAGCGCTGACCAACCCAAGAGGTAGGCCATAAGTGCAAACCATGTGTGAGGGAGCATGGATCCTGGGAGGAGCCATGAGAGGTTCCGACGATGGAATTCAACGGTCATCATGACTCCGACTCGAGAGAAAAACGAAAGCGGCTTGATTCCACTAACCTCGTTTCTATAGATAGATTTGACGGGCATTTCATGGATTCTCCAACCCACCTTTGAGAGATTGATCAACCAAAAATTGGGATATCCATACCCCTTCCATGAACGGTTCCAATTCCAGGTTCGCAGCACCCTGTAGGAGGTGGCCGTGAAGCCGCATTGAGGGTCTCCGATGGGCTGACCTGCTGCAAGTGTGGTGAGCCAAGACAGCACCTTCGAGGCTCGTTGTCGACTCTGTGGCATGCGATTGAACCCTTCACTGTGAACTTCACGGTTGCCTTTGACATGATCGGCTAAGCCGACGATGATGGGTGCGATGAGGGACGGAATATCTGAAGGGTCCATTTGACCATCACCTGCCATCACGACGCTGATGAATGGTTCAGCAAAATGTCCCAAAAGGTGTTGGTGCCCCATATCGATTGCAGCACCAACACCTTGTCCCCCTCCATCGAGATGGAAGGTTTCGCAGGTGGTCTGCGCCATCTTAGCGACTTGGCCGGTGTTGTCTGTTGAGCCGTCATTGACCACCACGGCACAGTCAATCCAATCGGGGAGTGTCTCGAGAACGTCCTTGATATGGGCTTCTTCATTTTTGGCAGGAATCACAACGCCGATTCGCCAACCCGACTCCATGTCCGTTGCAGAGGCTCGGTGTCAATCAATCTATGCTTGAAAACCTTGATTTTCGCCTGATAGGAGGACAGCCTTCAAAACCTCACCGAGCAGGGAGAAAATGTGAACCAAGGTCTTCGGCGTATTGTGTTGGTTGGACGCGACATGGAACTTCGTGTCGTCTCACTGGTCATGCGGGGGCGGGAGGTCGCAGAGGAAGTCGTCCTTTTCGATACCGGTTCCAATGATGAAACCGTTGAACTGGCGGTCGAAGTCGATTGTCCTGTCTTTCATTACTCCTCAGAGGAAACGCCGCAAGATCTCTGTGCCCATCTCCAATCCATAGGCCTCGATGATGGCCTGACGCTCTTTCTTCCCATCGCTTCCACTTGGAAACTCGCCGAATTGCCACTAAGCGTGAATCGTGCTCGTGAAGGTTGGGACGTTCATTTTCTTTACCGCACGGCCTCTGGCACGGATGCCCTCACTCCCGAGAAGGTCGTTTTGGCGGACACAGAACCATGCCACTTGATCGTCAGTCCAGCCGGTTGTGCGTCGGTTGCCGGCCTCGAAAAAGGCGCTACGATGGATTTGATTGGTCAAGGGTTGCGGGTTCGCCTTGTGAAGGCCGAGCAACCGATTTCCCTTCCTCAACGTCAATCCCTCGCTACGGCGTCTCGATTCGCCCAGTTGTTCTACTGGATGCTTGAAAGCAAGCACCCGCTTTTGCTCTTCGGGATACCCGGTGTGGTGCTGTTTGTCCTTGGGTATCGTCTGTCAGGCGACCTCGCAACCATGTTCACGGAATTGAATTCAACATCCATTGGCGTCACCCTTGCAACGATTGCGATGACGCTCATCGGATTATTCGCCATGATGGTGGCTTTAATTCTCTACATCATGGGCAAGCAAGTTGAACGTGTCCAACACCAATACAACTGGCCGAAAGGGAATGGGAGGTGAGCAGATGGTTCGAGGGCTTGTTTGTTTGGACATGGACCGCGTACTGGTCGACCATCTCTCAACCTGGCAATTTGTCTACGACCAGATGGGAATCTCCAACGATGAATCGTTCAACCTCTACAACCAAGGGTTGTTGGATGAATGGAGCTGGATCAAACTCGATTTGGCCCTGATTAAATCAGCCTCCAGCAAACCAGTTTCTGACGAATATTTGAGATCCCTGATGGAAGGCATGCCGATGATGAAGGGTTGGAGGCTTTTGATTCAACATCTTCTTGACCACGACGTCGCTGTTGCCATCGTGAGCGGTGGCCTGCAAAAAACAGCGCGGGACATCGCTGCTGAGTTTCCTTCAGAGTCTGAATGGACTCGGCGATGGGGGGGAATTGACCGGCATACAGCAACTGAAAAATGCCAAGGGAAGGACACTCGACTTCACGTCTTTACCAACGGGTGGTTAATGGAAGGCCAACTGAAGGACGGTTCTTATGGAATCGGAGATTTCGGACGCTATCAAGTGCAAATGAATGGGAAGGGAGCCATTGTACGAATGCTGCAGCGCCGTATAGGCGTCGAGAAATCCCAAACCGCATCGGTGGGCGATTCTATGGGTGATGCAGGAATGTTTGAGGAGAGTTCTTGTGCCATTTTGTTTAATCCCTGGGATGACCGTCCTCGTGCTTATGCTAATCATGTGATTGAGGAGAAGGATCTGGCCCTCGTGCTCAACGTGATTTGCGATTCTCTTTCGCTGCCCAAACCTTGAAGGAGATGCGCTTCTATCATTCATCCATGGTGGATGACTTCCTGACCTCTATCTGTCCAAACTGCGGGTTCTTGTTGGGTGCTTTTATTCCCGGTATGCCTTGCCCAGAATGCGGCGAACCTCTTTTGTGATTATGGCGTCACTCTTCTCGAGGTTCTCGGGAATGGGATCACTTCACGAATGTGCGTAGCATCTGCAAGCCAACTCACCACTCGGTCGACACCAAGTCCAAATCCGCCGTGTGGCACGCCACCGTAGGAACGAACATCGATGTAGAATTGATAGGGTTCTCGTGGTGTCCCTTCCTCATCGATGCGTTTCAAGATCTCTTCCTCGGACCATGTTCGCTCTCCGCCTCCAATGATCTCTCCATACCCTTCTGGAGCGAGGAGGTCGTGGCAGAGCACGAATTTGTCATCTTCTGGGTCGACACGGTGGTAGAACGGTTTGGCTATCTTTGGATAGTGCGTCAAGAAATGGGGTACATCGAAGTCTTGAGTCAATATTTTTTCCTTAGAGTAATCGAGGTCTTGCCCCCATTCCACTTCAACGCCTTTGGCTTGCAACATCTCAATGGCTTCATCGTAGCGCATGTGCGGGTAGGGGTTGTCAGCATAGCGAGCAATGAGGTCAAGGTCCCGATCGAGAGAGGTAAGTTCTTGCTCACGTTCTTCGAGGAGTGTGGATGCAATGTGTCGGACAACACCTTCGCCGTGAGCCATGATGTCGTTGTTTGTCGCCCATGCCATTTCCATCTCAGCGTGCCAAAATTCGGTTAGATGCCGTCGGGTTCTCGATTTTTCTGCTCTGAAGGATGGAGCGATGGTGTACAAGCGTTCAAGGGCGGGCATGGCTGCTTCTGCATACAGTTGCCAAGATTGCGTAAGGTAAGCTTGCTTTCCAAAGTAAGGGACTTCAAACAAGGTTGAACCTCCCTCAACAGCACCTGCCACGAAGTTGGGTGCCTGGTATTCGAGGAAATCATGGCCTCGGAAATAGTTGTGAATAGCACCAAAGGCAGAACTTCGAAGTTTGAGCATGGTCGTTGCCCGGCTGGTGCGAAGGTAGAGGTGGCGGTTGTTGAGCGTATGCGCTGTGCCTCCATAGGTCAATTCACCATCTTCGTCCTCCACCAACATGTCTGCTTCGGTGATGGGGAACGGTCGCTCTGAGTTCACAGCGCCAATCAGTTCAACTTCGGTGATGTCCAATTCGTGCCCTCCATCTGCACGCTCGTCTGCACGAACAGTTCCAGTGAGGATGACACTGGTTTCGATGATCATGCTCTTGAGCAAGTCAAACGTTTCATCACCGAGTGCGTCTCGCTTTCCAACGCATTGAATTGTGCCAGTGGAATCCCTGAGCACGACGAATCGGATTTTATTTGAGCCACGTGCTCGCTTAATCCATCCCTTGAGTTCTACTGACTGGCCATCATATTGGCCTTTTTGCACATCGCCGATCCAGATCGTCTTGACCATGTTCGCACCCAAACCGTCCACCTCACTTGCCTATGTGAATGTCTCCCTCAAGTGCCTTGCAAAATCGCATCGCTTGCCACGCACAGCGTGCAAAGAGTCAAAATGGAACCGAGGGACAAGGCACCATGGGTAAGTTGGCCGTCTATGCTCTTGGTGGAAACGCATTGGAATCTCCCTCTTCTCCAGATGCCTCAAGCGCCGAAGTCCTCGCTCGAGTGATGAGCGATATCATCGATCTGCTCGAAATGGACTGGCGCGTGGTGCTCACGCACGGCAATGGTCCTCAGGTGGGTCATTTATTGGCCATGGATAAGGACCATTCCCAGGGTCTTGACGCTTGGGTTGCCGCTACACAAGGCATGATTGGGCAACAGTTGGCGAACCAACTTCATGCAATTCTCAATCGCCGAAGAAGACCGGAACGAACAGCCGTTGTTTTGACCCGAGTTGAGGTTGATTCGAGTGACGATGCATTTGCCTGGCCAACCAAGCCCGTTGGACCGGTTTTGGATGCTTCTACTGTTATGTCAGCGGATTGGGACATTGCTCAAACCGTTCACGGTGCTCGTCGGGTTGTAGCCAGTCCGTTGCCCGTTCGAGTCGTTGACTTGGACGTGATTCGCCAGTTGGTTCAACTCCAAGCTGTTGTGATTTGCGGAGGGGGCGGGGGGATTCCGGTTGTGGCTGTAGAGCAGGCGCTTCAAGGCGTTCCAGCAGTGATTGATAAAGATGCATTTTCATCTCTTCTCGCTCGTGATTTGGGGGCTGATGCCCTCATTATCAGCACCGAGGCGGACGCTATCTACCGTGGTTTTGGAACAACTCAGGCCACCGCCCTCACGAACCTCACCGTTGCAGAAGCCGAGCGCATGGACGAAGAGGGTGAATTTCCGAAAGGCTCGATGGGTCCTAAGGTCAAGGCCTTGTGTGATTTCGCAAGAGCATCAGAGGATGGCGTGGCGGTTTTGTGCTCCCCCGGGGATGTCTTGGACTCATTGCGCGGAGTGAGTGGGACGCTCGTCTCACAATGAACCGTATGAAAAAAGAATCATGTTCATATGGTCCGAGCCTTTGGCCTTCTTCATGAAGACCCCAATTGTTGCCGAAGCCCACTGCGATGGACCCTGTGGTGTATACGACCCAGCTAGTGCCCGAGTCGCTGCCGAAGCGGTTCAATCCATGACCAAGAAAATGCTTGCACTTTCACCCCCTGATGCCTCCAACGGTGAAGCAATGGCGTCCTATCTCAACACCATGTCCCGCTATGCAGCCATCAAGGAAGAGGAAGCACAAACCTGCAAAGATGAATTGCTCGTTCTTTGGACCGACTTCTTCAAGCCTCAACACTTGGAAGCCAACCCAGATCTCCACGACACCTTTTGGCATGCTGCCAAACTTTGCTCAGCATGCAAGGTTGAGGTATCTGCCGCTCACGCTCAGGAATTGATGGATGCTTGCGAAGCAATCCACGACATGTTCTGGTCGGTTAAAGGCCGAGAAGTCCCCTGGATTCGCGCCTCTTGAGGTTCATCCATGACCGAATTCGTGGATGTCATCATCCACGGCGAAAGCATGTGGCCAACGTTTCTTCATGGCGATGTCGCTGTGTTCAGTGAAACGGTGTTGCCAGACCTTCTTGAAGCAGGGGCCGTGGTGTTGGCATCGCACCCTTTCAAAACAGGAGTCATCATGGTCAAGCGCATCAAGCATCGAGAAGGAGATTTGCTTTTTCTAGAGGGTGATCAGCCTGATCCAACCGCCAGCGAGGACTCCCATAATTTCGGATTGGTTCCTCTCTCCAATGTCCTCGGAATTTGGACTGGAAAAGTGAAGCGGGCCTGACGGGGTTCGAACCCGCGACCGATGGATTAAGAGTCCATCGCTCTACCTGACTAAGCTACAGGCCCGACTTGGCCTTTTGGCGCGTCTATTTAATGCTTCATACCTGATGAAGTTGAAAGAACTCAATCGTCCTTTGTCAAAACGGATACGCCAGTGGGCGACGCAAGCACAACCACATCGCACATGTCAATGAATAAGCCGACCTGTACGACGCCTGCGATGTTGAGCAACCTCCGTTCAGTGTCTTTGGGATGGCTAATGGACGGTCCAGTCTGAGCGTCAATGATGTAGTTTCCATTGTCTGTCAAGAGCGGTCCTTGGTCGGCCATTCGGAGGCTAGTGTTGCACTCAAGCAAGCGTTCAATGGCTCGCTGTGTTGTCTTGAACGAAAATGGCGTGACCTCGACAGGCAAGGGGAATGCACCCAAGCATTGTACCTGCTTCCGTTCATCAGCAACGACCACCATTCGAGCGGAGGATTGTGCGACGATTTTTTCTCGTAAGAGGGCGGCTCCGCCTCCCTTGATGAGTTGGAAGGACGGGTCAAATTCGTCAGTTCCATCAATCACGACGTCCAATCCATCCAGTTCGTCGAGTTCTGCGAGAGGAATGCCCACTTCTTTCGCTAAATCACGGGTTGCAAGAGAGGTGGGGACACCGACAATTTCGAGGCCGAGTTCACGAACCCTTCGGCCCAATTCCAAAATCGTATATTTGACCGTGGATCCGGTGCCGAGCCCAACCTTCATTCCGTTTGAAACGTACGTGCAAGCGGCTTCACCCGCTTCTCGCTTCAGTGCTTCAACATCCATACATCAACGGAAAATCCCCCATCCTATTGACTTTCTCACCGATTCCAAGGAGGATGAGGAGGCCGAACCCTTTAGACCTTGGAGACTGCGTAGCATAAGCATGAGGAGCGGACGTCGTGGCTCAATCGTGGCGATGGGGCTCGTCGCGTTGTTCCTTGTTTCGCTTCTTCCTCTTTTTCCTGCACCGGTAGATGATGGATTCACGACTTACGATGCTCAACGTTCCACTCCCCTCGGTCAAGCAACGACATTGACCATTGGGTCCTGGCCTGACGGAGCCAACGAGCGGGTGAAAATTTCAGTACCTGACGGAGAATCCCTGAAGAGTGTCGGCATTGGTATTGAGTCCAATGTGCTGCCAATGTCCCTCGGGATGTCTCTCAACGGAGCAGGGGACTTTGCGGGAAATGCGGTGTATGACGGCGTGGATGTCAACAGTTCCTCGCTCCAGATTCTCCCACAAGGCGGGAATTATGATTTTGAATCAGGCACGTTAGCGCCGCCTGAATGGACTCTTTCAGGAGTCTCGAACTGGGCTATTCGGGCCGACTCTCGCCTTGGTGGTGCTCAATTGGCCAAGGCAGGTACCATTACTCACAACCAAGAATCCGCCATGACATTGGATGTATCACAACTTCCTGCAGCCTCAGGAACCTTTCGATACAGCGTTTCATCAGAGGGGAGTTTTGACTATCTGATCTTCTGCATTGACAACACCGGCTGCTCAAGGTTCAGCGGCTACAGCCAGCGTTGGTCCGGCACGGTGAACAACGGGCAACATAGTTTCACGATTCCTGCTAATGCTCAGACGCTCACTTGGAAGTACACCAAGGACGGGAGTGTCAGTTCAGGCAGTGATACGGCATGGGTTGATGAAATCATCATCACACCCACCACCGGTTCAGGAAACGGAGAAGGCAATTGGACTTCAGAAATCTTCGGCCCTTCGATGCTCGGCAGAGGAGAGGGCATCATGCACGGGTTCTTGCACATGGATGCATTTGTCTACCCGGGTTCCGTTTTCGAATGGCAAATATTAGACGCTCAAACCGGGACGGTGGTTCCAGGATTTGAACGCATCACTGGGACCCAAGTTGATCTGGGGATGATCGATGCAGAAACCCATCCACTTCTTCGTCTAAAAGTTCACATGAAAGAAGCCCAAGGAGGCGGGACCTCAGAAATCCGCAGCATCTCTCACAACGGCATCATCATGAAATCTTTCGATACAGATCCAACATCTGAGGGATGGCAAATACAAGCCGGTAACTGGGCCAATGGGGCCATCACAAGTTCAGGGACTGTTCTGTCGAACACCTACCATGTTCGCAGCGGATTCTCCTCGATGGTCCTTAACAATTCACAAAGCGGTGCGGGCGTCCTTGAGTACAGCCTTGACGCAGGTGAATCATGGGCTCCTGTTGGGGCTCAGGGCCGCATTTCGTTGAACCAACCAGCATTTATGGTTCAATTCCGAATGCAAAGCCTCGGAGGAACATACACTTGGAATTCATTTGAGGTTGAACTGGTTCGAACCTCTGTGCCCGACGGCCTTCGAATGGATGTAGGTTTGGACGGCACACCCGAATGGTCCCTTGACAGAAACGGGTACGGTCTCCTCGGTCTCCAGAACCGATTGGTGAACGATGAACAGTGGTCAACGACCTCCATTGAACCAGCGGTTTCAGCACGCATGGAAGTGGCTTTGCCTGTTCGAGGTGTCGATGCCTTTTCCTTCGCCGTGGCTTCGCCAACAGCAGAAATCGCCAATCCTTTCATGGCCATGGCTGTCAACGGCCAGGACATTTTGAGCAGAACACTTCCCAACATCAAGGATCTCTCAGTTTTGACCCTGAGCGATGCCGAGATGACATCCCTCAACGACGCTTTGGGCCAAGCCTCGAACACCATTGGACAAGAAGCCCTCCCAATGGCCACGGTTGAAATCCGAATTGGTTCATCTTTGAGCACTTCCGACCTTCTCTTTGGGGGTGTCTTCGCCCCATACGCAGCCGACATCAATCTCACGCTAAGTGCTACGAGTCCCCTGGTCATGGGCCTCAATCACGAACTCTCCAAAACCATCCCGATCTCTGGTCAGCGAACGGTCAGTCTTCCTGTCCGTATGGATGGCACAGGCTCTGTTCTTTTGAGCGTGAATGACCTGATGTCCCAATCCTCTGTTGAACCCCTCACGATTGAAGTCTTGAACGTTAGCGATACCCTGGTTCCCGGAAATGATTGGGTTGATACCAAAGCGACCTTTGACTTCCTTCCTCTCGGTGTCGAGGACGCCATGACGCATGCTGTTCAGTCGGCTTGGGAAGTTGAACTCCAGTTGATTGGTCAGTCTCAACAATCACGAATTCGATGTCCGGTCTCATCCCTGCCGATCACACCAATCTCCATCACGTCCTGCACTGCGACAGGAACGGCTTTGTTGTGGTTTGACGAAGGTCAATCAGGTTCCATTTCCGCAACAGCCTCTGGTTCATATTTGGAATTCCAGCATCACTTCAAGTTCCCCGATGGTTGGGACGATGAGCCTTCTATGGTTCTCAGCGTCCATTTGATCTCTTCCACAGGCCCCATGCTCCCCGTGACCACCATGTTCGGCCTCGGGAACGATCAGGGAGTTGAAAATGATATTGAAGTCCAATCTTGGTCGGTCATTTCCTCCGATGACATCCGCTCTTCTCCAGACTATCCCTATTTGAGGTCGGGTGAATTGGTCAACATTGAGGTCGTCTTGGGCTTCGAAAACACCGTCGAAGGAACTCCTCGCTCAGGTCAAGCCCTCATTCGGTTCCTTGTTGATGGCAACGAGTATGCAACGACTTCCATCTTCCAGAACGGTGTTGCGTTGTTCCCGTTCAATGTACCCACCGGCCGCCCATCAATTGACCTCGGTGTTGAGGTGGTGCCTCTTCGGGGTCAAGATGTTGTGAATGCACCTTCCATGTCTCACACCTTCCTGTTTGATAACGTCGCTCCGACATTAATCGACAAGAATGTAGAACGGTTTGACAGCAGGGATATCTCCCCAAGAATACCGCTTTCTTTCACTATTGCCGACCGCCCTCATCTCCCTTCGCATGCACTGATCAACACATGGCGTTCATGGCATGACGATGCCAACAGCAACGGCGTCTTTGATGCGGGAGAACATGTCCAACACCAACTCACCTTCCCCAGCAACATGACGAATTTGATGGGCGAATACACGCATGATGTTGATACCTCAATGGCGTCCCAAGGGGATTTCTTGCTGGGCTGGCTCGAGGTTGCAGACAGTGCGGGGCACCTCATGGAAGGGTCAGGGTTGATCAGTGAACCGATGTTCCATGTTCAACTGAACAGCAATGGCGCACCTTCGCTCGGAGCATCTTCGTTGGGATGGCCCAACAACGAAGTTGAACCCTGGTTCCATCCGCATGAGCTGAATCAAATCCATGTTCCAGTTTGGGAGCAAAATGGGATCTTTGATCTTCAGGAACTCCATCTGGAACTTGCATCGAACACGGTCAATCCATCGATGATCGTGTGGAATCAAACCACCAACTCTTGCACCTCAATGGAGCCATATGTGGAAGTTGAGTCTTGTTCTTTACAGGCTTCTGAAGAGGGCGATCTTTTCTCTCGCAACGGAGTGTTTGTGCTGAACTTTTCAATTGATTGGGGCTACGACCCTGACACCTCTCTTACCCGAGTTCCACGCATCACGCTGATCGATCAATCTGGTCAGTCAAACCGCTTCACGCTCGAGCCTCTTGCATGGCGGTTTTCAGGCGAGTTGGAACTAAACTCCGCATCCCTAAGGTTGAATGTTGGCAATGATGACCCGCGAGCATTAGGCTACTGGGTTCAGCCCCGCACCACCTTTGATATTGAAGGGGATTTGGTCTGGTTTCGAACTGGGGATCAACCTACGCAAGACTTCGACGTGGAATTGACACTCGGTGAGAATGAAGCACAGTTTGATGCGGTGAATGGAACGTTCTCCGGCTCGATGATGGCTCCCCTCAAAGACGGTACTTACGGATTGTTTGCAGATTTGGTTGATGCTCCCAATGGCGCCGTCTATAGGGGTGATGGAGCCGCCTTCATCTGGTTCATTGTTGACAACGAAGCCCCTAGCGTCGCCGCCGTTGATCGTCCAGCAGCCAACAACATTCTTGACGAAGAATCGTGGTCCGACCTCCAATTTGAATTGCGACTTGATGAAAACGCACGAATTGATGAATCCAGCCTCGCCCTTCACTGGTCCCTTAACGAAGCCGGATTAGGCCTCAATTCCTACGTCTACGACAACGGCAGTGTGCCGTTGGAAGTCCTCGGGGAACGTCTAAACGGCGACTCAATTCCGGTGCGATGCGTGCTGGACGTTGACTCACTTATGTTGCCGGTCTTCAGAACCAAAGCAGTTGAACTTCGAATTTGGGTCACTGGAATGGATGAAGCCGGAATGGAGGTTGATAGCATCTTCAACGATATTGATGCTCCTCTTCGAGTTTGGACCCTCGAACAACGCGTTCCTTCCTACGAGATTGCTCCGCTTGAACTCAAACCGTCCTCCGATCTTCATCAGGGTGATTTGGTCGAAGTAGCAACCATGATTCAAAACAACGGTTTGGCCGACGGTGAAGCCAACGTCGTCCTCGAATTGGTTGAGTCAACCGGCGCCCGAACACGACTGGACGCTCGCATTGTCAATATCCAATCAGGTGAGACTGTCGTCTATCAGTTCATGTGGAAACCAAGCAGAGACGGTTCGCAATGGCTTGAAATGAGCATCATCAATGGTCCAAATGTTCAATCCCCGACGGTGTTGGTCGACCAGCCTCGCTCAGATGGAGTTCTCGGAACCATCAGTTCTGTGAATCCTGCTCTTCTTGGAGTGGTGGTTTTGCTCACCGTGGGCTTGGTCGCTCTGTTGGTGTTTGGCCTTCGTCGAGAACCAGTTGCGCCTTCCTTGCCTTCTCCTCGCCAACCAAATCCCAAAGCGGTTGCAGTGCTCCCTGCTGAAGAGAATGGGCCATATGGGCAACCTTCGCAAGCTCCTTCTCCAGGTGAAAACCCATACCAATGAACGTCTCTCTTCTCCGCTTGGTTGAAATGGAAGGTGTTCTGGTCTCAACTTGGAGGGAGTAGGAGGACTGCTGACAGAGTTCGACTCTGAGGAAAGTCCCCTCTCCAAAGTGCAAGCGGCTACCAAAAGGAAGCAAACAGAAATGGTTGGGCTATGGCTGCAGAAACGAACGATGCAAGGTGTGTACGATGACGTTGAAAGACCGAGATTGCCTTGTGGTCGATGAGACGAGCCACCCCGCTGGAGCAAGTCCAAACCGTCCCGTTGACTCTGCACGACGAGGGACAGGTAGGATGCAAAGTTGAATGCGGTCACCGAAAGGGAACAGAAAGGGGCTTACTCCCTACTCCCTCCACCTTTCGGTTTAGATGTCATCAAGGACGGCGTCCATCGTTTTCATCACGGATGAATCTCCTATGGCGATGTCTTCTCCGAAATCGATCCAAGATGGGTGTTTGTTGATTTTCGCACGTGCGACGTGTTCAGCAGTGATGACGGCCGGCAACAAGAATGTGCTTGTTATGAAGGCGAAGATGATGAGCAGACACATGAGCATGAAGAAGTTCTCAAGGCCGGGGAAAGCAGCAAGGAATCCAGCAGCGATTCCAGACACTGTGGTGATGGTCGTTTCGAAAATTGTTTGTCCCGTCTCTTCGATTGCCGAAGCCATCCCTTCGGGGGTCTCTCCCTCTTCTCGGATGCGATGCATGACGTGAATTGAATCATCGACACCAATTCCAAAGACGATGGTGCCGATCATGGCCGTGAAGATGTTCACGTTAACATCGCCACTCTGCATCAATAGAGGCTGCCAAAGAATCACCACGGCGACGGGAATCATGGTGTAGATGCCCAGTCTTGGAGAGCGGAAGACGAACATCAGCAACACTGTGAGGACGATGAGCGTCAAGATGGTGGTTGTTGACTGAGTGTCATGAATTCCTTCGTTGATGTCGAGAGAAACTGGCAAGCCCCCAGTGAGAAGCGACGTGTCGGTGTTCAGCAATTTTGGGCCTTCGCTCAAGATATCATCAATCTCATCCCGGAGTTCTCCTGCAACGTTGAGGTTCATGTAAGGTTGAGACACATAGACAATGGCTTTGGTGCCCTCTTCGTTGAGGAGCATGGACTTCACTTCTGCTGAAAGCGTGTCGAACGCCACGTTCACCATGTCTTTTCGTAGCGCTTCGCGTTCGTCCAATGGGATCAACGTCCAACCAGCGCAACTCGCATCAAAGAGGTCTTCGCTTTCCCAACACGGGTCGTGAAGGAGATCCCAAAGCGAACCATCACCTACCGTGATTCCATCGCTGAGCGTGATGGTTGCAGGAACCGCTTTCAGGAACGTGATGATGCTGGTGGTGGATGTTTCGTCGACCATGTCCACCTGAGCTTCCATCGCATCAATGGAGTCCAGAACAGGCAAATCTCGAATGTTTTCAGTTTCGTTGACGTTCGGACGGTCCTCTGCGTCGTAGATGAACAAAGAAGTTTGCCCGCTACTGAATTGCCTCGAATACTCCGCAAGAGAATTCAAAGATTCGATGCCGTCGGGTGCTTCTGATGAACCTGTGATCGGTTTGTTCAACTCATCCATGTTGGAGATGCCGTAGGCCGTGATGGAGCCAGCGAGAAGCAGAATAATGAGGAATCCTTTGATAGGGACTTTTCCGATGTTTTTCCACACGCTAGGATTGCTGCGTTTGTTGAACCTTAACATCCAAGCAAGGGTGGGTACAAGGACGATGCTCAGAATCAACGTGGAAGATATGCCAATGACCAAAGTGATGCCCACCGACCGAATGGGGGAGATGGGCACGATCATCGGTGCAATGAGCACAGAAAAGCCCACGATTGTGGTCATGGCTGAAAGGAAGACTGCAACTCCAGTGGAGCGAGTCATTTCCATGACACAGGACTTGTAGAACTCCAAGTCCCAAAGTTCAGGAACAGGTTCCTCAGGTTGTCCTCTTTTTCGGCGACGTTCATTCTCGTCGTGAGCTTTGTCGATTTCTTTTCTCCGGACTTCTTCAATCCTATTGACCATATGGAGGGCATAATCAACGCCTAACCCAATCAATATGGGAAATGTTGCAACGATCATCGGAGTGAGGGTGATGTCCATGATGACAGATGAGCCGAATGTAATGGCCAGTGCCATGAGAATTGGCGTACCGGTGATGACGACCACCTTGGCTGAGCGATGAAGGGCAGTGATCACCAAAATGGTGAAGAGAACCGACCAAGGTAAAATCATCAACAGGTCTTCGTATATGGCGTCGGAGATGTCCTCCAGCACTTTGGTGAGTCCAGTTACGGTCATCTCCGTGCTTCGGTATTCTGATGGACGGTCGTCAATGATGTCTTGGAAGTGCTTGAGAAGTTCAGAAAAGTCTTCCCAATCACCGGTTACAGATGGATCGTGATGCATCCCCACGACAATCGCCGTGGTGTCCCATATTCCATCGCCATCCATGTCGTTGGTGTAGTTTCCATCGCCATCGCTGTCTACGGTGGGGTCCATATCGTTGGTGTCTTTGATGAGGGTTTCAAATGCCCCATTTGACTCCTCGATGATTTGGTCGATTCGGTCTTGGCTCGGAATGGCATACTCTCCGCCTGGCGGCAGCATGTTGCAATCCAAGGCAATAGGTAAGCGGTTGTTTACTCCGTGCACACAGAGCGATTGATTGAATCTACCATCGGCAGAATTGATTTCCTTAATCACCTGGGCAGGGGAGATAATCCACAAGACCCCATCTTTACGTCCGTGGTCGTCCTTGTCGAAATCCATCCCTCTACCGGTGGAGTCTCCACCGATGTTTCTGTCATCACCTTCGATCCAACTGATTTCGTTCAAGATGGCCTCGTCGGTTATGTTTGTGTTGTCATTTGGATTCAAGGCATTGGCCGTTTGAATGTAAATGACGGCGAGATCGGTTGACCATTCCGTTCGGACTTCCAGCAAGAGTTCCGTTGATGATGCGCCATCGGGTAGGAAAATCTCTACGTCATCATCGATTTGTTGCTGGAATACGAGGCCCTGTTGTGCAAAAACCGCACTAATGACGACAAAGAGTAACAGGACGGTTCCAGGGGATGCAAGAACAGTTGAATACAGATTCTCAAGTCGTTGAGTGAACGATGACTTCAGGGAATGAGCCATCTTGTCGACAGCCTCGCGAAGAGCATCGGCTGCAGATGGACCGCTCTCCATGTCACGAGGAAGAGGTAGAGGCTCAAGAAGCATTCCGATGAGATGCTTGCTTCTCTATGGATTCAACATGCCTCATAGGCCTCGATGAGGTATTTTGTGATCGGGTTCGTCCAAGCCAATTCCGAAATACCATCTTCGCCTTCAACAGCGTAAGTTCGAACGACATCCCGCACACGCACGTTGCCTTCGGATGAACGGGCAAGAATCATAGCACCCTTGATCGGCTTTCCAGTTCCATGTGGGTCATAGACCGTATCTAGAGCCTCTTCGAGGAACCACTCGGCTTTGCCTCCTGGTTCACCATCGTAGGTTTTCTTGGGCTTCTTCGCCCCAAAGAGACCTCCTGACTTGGGCTTTGGTTTTGACGTGGAGGTGGATTTTTTCGGTGCTGTTTTGGTCGCAGCCGCCTCCTTTCCTTTGGTGGATTTGTCTTCCTTTTTCTCCTCTTTTTTCGAGGCCTCTTTCTTTGGTTTTTCAGCTGTTGCCGCAGGTGCAGTCGCTGATTTTTCCAATGCCTTCTTGGCATCGCTCAGTTGGTCTGTTAAATCTTGGATCTTATCCTTGTAGGTGGCTGAGAGTTTCATCATGGAAGCACGCATGGCTGCTTCAAGTTGGAGTGTCAAGGCCTCTGTGGACGTATCGCTCCACTTCTGCCACTGGCGCAGTGCATTTGCTTGGATGTCTGACCCACACTTGGGGCAGAAACTTTTGTTGGGAGGTTGCATGATTGGAATGGATTGCATCGCTTCTTGAGCTGGCAAAACAGCCCCGTAGGATACTTCCAGGAGGTGCAATGCTGCAGCCCTTCCCAGATCCATGGCTTCTTCGAACGTTTCAGTTTCCTTGACGAAGGCGTCGGCCTTTGCCAAATCCCCAATCTTTGAGCCTTGGGTCGCAAGCAGAACCGCTTCTTGAGCAGCTTCAGCACCCCATTGAGCGTTTCTCAACGCATCACCTACCGTGCTGCTCCCGGTGGATGCAACCGTTTGTGCCTCTGTTTGCCCTCCGTCATCTGCAGCAGCAGCAATGCCCAATGCGATGGGGTCTGCTCCGTCTTCGATCTTGGCAATCATATCGAACTTTTCCGCCATGGAGAGGTCATCACGAATACGGATGACATCTTTGAGTTGGTTCAAATCGTGGCCCGTAGCCGTAATGGGGCCTTGGACATTCAGGTTGTGGCCGCACGAAAGACAAAATTGTGCAGTAACTTCCACACCCGCTTCACAAGTAGGACAATACACGCCGCCCATATCCCTCCAACGCAGGTGACACCTTTTGAAGAGTGTGTAAGGAACATCACCCGAGAAGGTGTTCTCTCCTTTGGATACACGGGTTCAAAGCGATTCCGCAGCCTTGCGAACGAGCTGAATCATTTCACCTTGGTCGCAGGTTGAGAGAATGGGGGCCAGCCTCGGTCCACGTTCAGATCCCATGAATACCGAGTAGCATGCTCTATAGACGTCTCGCATTCCAACCTCCGTAGAAACACTGGCTTCCTTAAACGCTGAACTGATCCCTTCTGTGGTCCATGGGTGTTCGTTCAAGCAGTCCCCCAGGACTTCAACCACCCGTCGTTGTTCTTCAGAAAGGCCACCGATGGCATCGAGGTTGGGTTGAATCAAGATGGTGATGCGCATTTCTTCCGGAAAATGCTTGGAACCAATCCAGGCACGCATCCTGCTCAACCTATCTTTGAGGGAGGTCGTTGGTCCCTTGATGCCGTGGGATTGATTCAGACTGCTCCAGACGTCTTCGTCATCGTTCTTGACCTGCGCCAAGAGTGCGAGGTGTCTAAAACTGACTGAAGTGGCTCTTTGATCATCGCTTTCTTCAACAGCAGAAAGACGCAAGGCAGCCTGAGCGTCTTCAAGTTGAACTCGCTGCCTTCGGCTCAGGCCTTCATCGGCCATCTCGGTTTCTAAATCTCGTGCAGCCAAGCGCTCATATTCATCTGCAAGGTTGACTAAGCCCATCCCAGTATCAAATTCAATCGCTTTATTGGGTTTTGAATTTGCGATAAGGAATCTGAGGATTTCTGGCGGAACCAACTGCAACGCCTCTATCGGGCCAATGGTGTTCCCAGATGAGGATGACATGGCGCCTTGCCCCCTCAGGCTGATCCACTCATACGTGAGTGGTGTTGGTGGCTCATGCCCAAAAAATCGAGCGATTTCCTTTCCGGTATCATAGGATCCTCCCGCTGCGCCATGGTCCTTCCCGAACGGTTCGCATGTGATGCTGTTAAATCCCCATTTTGCAGGCCAGTCAAGCCTCCAAGGCAATTTTCCCTCGCCTTTGGTGATGTCCGATGATCCTGTTTCGCCGTGGCTGTCCGTCCAATGGACCAGAGGAAATTCGTACCCAGTCACGGTTAATCCGTCAAGAGACCCCTTTGAGTCCAGCGGCTGCCAAGGAAACCATCCATCAGGAAGTTCTCTTCCGGATACACGTTCAATGATCTCACGAATCACCTCTGGATGGTCGCAGGCCAGTTTTGCAGCATCAGCAAACTTGCCGGACCGGTAAGCCTCGAGATTTGGAAGGAGTCGCGGGTTCACACCAATTTGGCGCAAAGCATCGAGGAAGGGTTCGAGAAAGTGGTCCGCATAACTCCATCCTTCGCTTTCAAACCGTTGCCAATCCGGTTTCCCGTCTGCATCAGGAGCTGGTATGGAACCAAGTTGATGCCCAATCATCGCTTCATAGGCATCATCAAGAAACGGGTAGACCTTGCGCAAAGGGTCGGCATTGTCCACCACGAACACGAGTTCGGCGTCGAGGCCTGCGGCGCAAGCCGCACGTGAAATCATGTCTCCCGTTAGGATTTCACGCAAGTGCCCAATGTGAAATTCTCCGCTCGGCGTGATTCCGGTTGCGACGATGTGATGCTTGCCATGGTTCGCCAACCTCTGGGCCATGACATCGGTCCAGTGCATGATTTCACCTCAAACAGCAACAGCGCGAACCAATCCACGAAGGGGAACATCATCGATTTCGTTTCGGGTTGTTTTGTTGACCAGGACGATTGCAAGTACCACATCGCCACCAGCCTCTCGGATGGAATTGATGGTTTTGGACATGGTCATTCCTGAAGACAAGACATCGTCGATGATCACGACTCGCTTGCCTGCTACTTGTCCATACTTGTTGGAGAGTGAACCGCTTCCGGAACCTTCGTCAGTGGTGCGAAACACCGTCATATCAGATTCCAGAACCCGAGCGGCCTCATATGCGAAGGCGATTCCGTTGATTGAAATGCCAACGACGGTATCCACGTTGTCGTAGCCAACCTCCTCATCAGCCACATCTGCCATGATAGAGCCTACTGCAGAAAGACGACTTGGACGCACGCCTAGGGTTCGCCATCCAATGCGAACATCGCTTGGACGGTCATCTTCGCCGGTGCCGGTGAGGAGCCAAGTGATGGTGTCTTGGGACAGGGACAACTCGTCTGCAATCTGTTGGGTATTCAGTCCCTCTTTCATGAGGTTCGAGGCGAGGACTTTCAATTCTTCAATGCTCAACACCATGTTGCTCGTTTCCTGCCTGTTGAACAACCCACATGAATGCTTTCCTGTCTGCGGCATAGGTTGCGAAAGTCTTGAAGGGATGGAGGCACGGCCAAGGTTCATGGCGGACTTCGATTACGAGACCCTTCTCGACCGTGCCCGGGAAAACATTCCGGAGGAAATTTCCTCTCGCTCCCGTTGGCGGCTTCCTGCTCCTCAAATCATGATTGAGGGTTCAAACACCATCTTCCGGAATTTCAACGAGGTGGTCTCGATGATGGACAGGGATGACAACCATGTGTACCAGTTCATTCTCAATGAACTGGGCACCTCCGGTTCTCGGGATGGGCCACGTGCCCGCTTTAAGGGTCGAATCCCTCCTAAGCGAATCAAGACAACCATCGCAAATTACGTGAACACCTACATCAAATGCAGTCAATGTTCGGCTCCAGATACACATTTCATCAAGCAGGATCGAACCACGTTGTTGAAGTGTCAGGCTTGCGGTGCTACCCGGCCAGTGAAACTGTGATTTAGTCCATTTGAAGCGTCGAGGCTTCGTTGATTTCTCCAGTCAGCAGGTGTTGAAGAACATCAGGAATCACCGTCTCATCGCTCAATCCATACCATGTCCCTTCGGGGTATACGACGCAAGTAGGTCCATACTCACAATGATCAAGACATCCTGATTTTTGGACTCGGACATCCGAAATCCCTGCTTCACGAACCGCTTGCTTGAGCCGCTTCATCAGATCCATGCTTCCCCGGGATGCGCACGATGGTCGTGCAGCCCCTTCGGGTCGTTGATGGCCACAAATGAAGGCATGCCTTCGAAATCCTGGGCTCGTTCGTCCCTTTGGGTCCTTGGTCATCAAACACCCTCCATGGCGTTGATAGCATGGGCCAATTCAATGTCTTGTTGTGTGATGCTGTTGCTGTCGTGCGTCCAAGTCTCCACCACAGCATAACCCCATCCGAAGTGGAGGTCAGCATGGTGGTTCTGAGCATCACAAATCGAGCTGACGGCGTCGATAAACGCCTTTGCTTCGGTGAAGTCTTTGAATTCAAAGGCCCGCATCATGCGGTCTTCAACCACCTTCCATCCTTCCGGGATGGTCAAGGGCTCAACCCCAAAGGTGAGAATCATCGTTGCCTTTGGTCTCCTTCTCCACCTTTTCATGGAGTTTAGAGCGTCGCTTCATGTCCTCGCGCTCGTAGGCCAACAATTCTTTGTCGTCGATGTAAGCGGGGCGTGTGTGTGCTACAAGCACCATTTTGACGATGGCGTCCCTTGAAATGAACTCGCAAGTGCCTTCTTCAGTCAGCACTTCAAGGCTGTTTTTTCCACTTGCGATCAAGCGGCCGCGAACGTAGGCATCTTCGGGGTTCGCAAACGCCTGCACGTTGAGGTGGATTTCTACGAAGTCATCACGTCGCAATCCTTGGCGTCGCTCAAGGAGATCGCCGTCGTGTATGGCTTCCAAACCCTCGAGTTCAGGTGAACCCATGTTCTTCCACATTGTTTGGGCCCAGTCAGGCAGGGTCACGCTCTTTTTCTTCGCCATGTTTCTATGGTGTCGGCGAGCGTACTTGAACCTCCCCTTTGCGGGTGCTGCGGCCTAAGATACGGGTGACTTCTTCAAGTGGTGATGATGCGAGCAGCATGAGGAACAGGGCATGAAGGTCTCGTGGCGAACGCTCTCAACCGTTTTGTTGGAGGATGAAATCCTCGACAAAGCGTTCTCGCGAGCCAAGAAAGCCGCAGACCGCGTCGATGATTCCGA
>Ga0181379_1000441_pt1 | contig 20854 bp, 29 predicted proteins | sample 2SPOviralmetaG_FD_130115 | JGI IMG/M metagenome (GOLD analysis project Ga0181379, IMG submission 130115) | Marine viral communities from the oligotrophic San Pedro Time Series (SPOT) site, San Pedro Channel, CA, USA - 2 SPOT_SRF_2009-07-10 | ecosystem: Environmental > Aquatic > Marine > Strait... | reverse complement strand
AGGATTAATGGCGAGGAGATCAGTATGAGTTTTTTAGAAGGTTTAGTAGGGGGTCTAGCAACTGGTCTTGACACAGGTATAAGAAGACAGATAGACCAAAGAGAAAAAAGAATTAGTGAAATTTCAAAATTACGTGCATCTAAAGTAATTGAAGAAAGTGGTAAACACGCAACGCAATTCAAAGCTACAAAAAATAAAATTAGATCTTATGCAGGAATTGTTAATAATGACATGAACTTAGTTCAATATGCTGTACAAACATATGGATTAGATGGTGCAGAAGAATTTTTAAAGGACTTAAAAACTACTTCTGATAATAGTGGAGGAGCTATATCTACTTCTGACCTAGTTAAAATAGATAGAGATCCTAAAGCAAATATTACTGCAAATCAACTAGCGCAATTTGTTGTAGGAGAAGCTCCTAAATATTCACCTTTAGCTCCTAGCAAAGTTACTGAAAATAGAGGAATCCTTGGATTTTTTGACCCAGATTACTCTGATCAAGTAAATGCACGATCAAATGAGTTAATTTCAGCAGTTAATAACGATATAAGTATACCAGTAAATATTCCCAAATTAGCTCCTGTATCTTCTAGTGGAGAAAAAACTTGGCTAATAAACGCACCAAATGACCCTAAAGAAAAATTAGAGTATCTTAAAACTATAAGCAACTTGTACCTAAAAAAATATAACAATTATGAAGATAAGTCCTCTCCAGAAGCAAAGGAAACATTAAATATATTAACAGAAATTTCTAATTCTCACAGGGCAGAATATGATTTGTTTAATGTAGATAACCAACAAAATAACATGACAGATTCTCAAAGATTGAATATAGAAAAAAGACTTACAGGTGATATTGGAATTACTATGTTTACTAAAGGTACATATGTTGTAGATGCAAATTGGGGTAAAGTGTATGAAGTTAGTGACGCTAATCAAAAACCTATCGTGCTTTCTATGGCTAGACACATGAGTAACGAGTTACAAAAAATTTCTACTGCAACAAATAGGGTAGGTAAAAAAATAGACGTTACAAAATTAACAGACGTAAGAAGTGTAATGATGGAAAATTTACAACAAGGACTGATAACTGACGTAGTAATTGATTATGGAAATGATTCTACTGCACCTACAGTAGTAGACTTTAAAGTTAGAAAAATTCAAGAAGTATACCCTACTTCAGAACAGTTTTTTGAATCCTTTTATGAGAAACTTAAAGACCCAAAATATGATGTATCTGACACATCTACTGATCCAAGTCTTAAAAAGAAAAAAACTGAATTAGGACTTGACCCTTCTTCATTAGATGGAACAGATGATACAGATAAAGAAAGAGAAATTACAGACTTAAAAGATGTAACAACGTATAAAGGCTTGCAAACTATAATTAATATAGCAGGAGGAAAAAGCAGAGCAGAAAAAATTAATGTTATAAAAGACATACATAAGAGTATATTAAATGGTAAAGTTTATTTGTATAACGGTGATCCTATAAGAGCAGATCAATTTAAAGCAATCTATCCATTTGCTTTTAAATAGTAATAAAAGGAAAATATTATAATGGCATCAATGTATCATCTATATGATAAAAGTAGTTTAAACAGAGAATCTCTTATAGAGGATCAAGATTTTTTATCTGATGCAAGATCTTTTTTACAAGGGCGTGAAGGTTATTCTGATCAAGATTTAAATGATCCAGAAGATTTATATGATGCATACTTAGAACATTTTCGTGTTCAAAATGTAAACGAAGTAACTGCAGCAAAAGATTTAAACTATGCGTATAGAGCAAAAAAATCTGGCAATGTTAACGAATTACAACAATTTGGAAGATTAATGAGTACCTATGATAAAGTAGATAGTGAGTATGATTTAAATATGATAGGAGATTACATAGGTGGAATAGCTACTTCGCCTAGTACATATGGTAGTTTATTTACTGCAGGAGGAGCAAAAGCAGGAACGTTAGTTGCACAAAAAGGCGTACAATTAACTTTACGAAAAGTTTTAAAAGATGCGTTAGCTCGTCAGGCATTGACTAAAACAGCAATTCAATCTTCTGTTGTTGAGGCAGCAGGAGCAGGTGCTACCGTTGGATTACAAGAACAGGCAAGAGTGTTAGCTACAGATCAAGAAAAAATTAATTGGAAAAATGTAAGTTTAGCTACAGGTTTAAGTGCAGGTGCAGGTGGTCTTTTATCTTTGCCAGTTACTGGCAGACAGATAATAAGCGGAAATAAATCAGAGCTTTTGTTACAGGGAAATAAAAAAGTATTAGAAGAAGCAATATCAAATTCTCACAGTAAATATGCTGTTCCAATATTTAACGGTACTACTGGATCACGTAATGCAGATAAAACATCTAAACATGCAAAACAAATAAGACAAAAATTATTGTTGCCATTTTCAGATACTATACCTGAACTTTTAACTGAAGGTAAAGTTTTACAAGAAGTACCAAGTAAACTTCAAAAAATAGATGCATTTAAAGAAGGAAGACCTTATGCAATAGCAATACAAGAGTTAGATAATATATCTGCTGCAGGTGCTAGAATGATAGATGAGATTGATGAAAAGTTAGCTGCTATAGGAGATAGAGAATTTGGAGAAGGTGTAGAAAGATTTGGTTCTAAATTAAGTTATGCTCTAAGTAAAGGTTTAATAGATGGAAGAACTGTTAGTCCTATACTAAGAAGACACAATATTCAAATGAGTCAACTTGGCCCATTGGTTGCGGAAGAACTTTCTCGTGCAGGTACGATACTAGGAACATTTGGAAACGCAACTAAAAGTTCTACTCTTAGATATAAAAGAAATGTAGAAGCATTAAATCATTTAGATGACTTACTATTAGCTAATGGCGTAACAAGTTTAACTAGAAAAGCTAGAGAAAGTTTAATGGATGAAGCTCCTACTGTTACAAGAATGATTTGGAATGGAGCAAAAGTATTAAGTAAAACTTCTGTAGGTATGATGACTATTCAGTTAGCTACCACTGTTAGAAACACTAACAATGGTTACATGCGTAATTTTACATACGCTTTAGATGAATTTAATATGGGAACATTAAATTATTTTGCAGGAAAACTTGGAAGACCTTGGAATATTAATCAGTTAAGAGCGGAAGGAATACCTGAAGAGGATATTGCTAAGTATGCAGACCTAATGGTAAAGCGAGGCCAAGCTCAAGTTAAAAATTCAAGAGACTCAATTTTATTTAAAGATCTTTTATTTGGTATAACAAGTCCTGAAAATCAAGCATTATTTAAAATACTTCAAGATCCTGCTTTTGGTCAATCCGACGAATTATCTAAGCTTGTAAGAGGATTAGGCGATATTGCAGAAGTTACAGGTACAGAAAAAGGTCTTTTAGGTGCAACTAGATACGCTAATACTTTAAATACTTTGTCTGATAATATGTTTAAAAGAGCCATATATTATAGAGAATTAAATAAACTTATTAACATTAAACCTATAAAAATAAAAAATGCAGATGGAACATTTACTGAACTAGATGGTATAGATAAAGTTATGAGAGAGGGTCAGTTTAATCAAGTTCCAAGTGAGTATATTTCTGAAGCTATGACAGAAGCATTTGAATATACCTATCAGTTTTCTAGGTTTAAAGAGATTGAAGGTGGGGCAAATCAGATAGCAAATTGGTTTTTAAAAGCAGGAACAAACCCAATAGGAGCTATATTTGCTCCTTTTCCTAGATACTTAGTAAATCAACTTAGATTTTGGTATACTCATGCGCCTGTCTTGGGATCTATAAATTTTGGAGGAATATTAAATAAACCAGGTGTTAAAGGAGGAAAAAGAACAGGCACAAAATCTGCTATTGCAATAGATGGCGAAACTTTAGGAAAACAAATGACAGGTTTAGCGACCTTGGGTACTTTTCTTGGATTAAGAACAATTTATGGGGATGAGACAACAGATTCTTATACCTTCTACAATCCTACCAGTGGAAAAAAAGAAGATTTTAGAGCCTTTTTAGGGCCGTATTCAATGTTTGCTTTTGCTGTAGACATGATTTATAGATCCGATCTGTACGGCATTGCTACAGGTAGAGAAGAAAAAGACTTTAATCCTTACAATAATCTTGCAAGATCTCTTCAAGATCAACCTTTTAAATCAAAAGAACTTTTAGAAGCTGCTTTTGGGCAACTAGGGAAAGGAGGTTCTGGACTTTATCTAGTAGATGCCATAGTAGAAGCAGCACAAGGAGCAGGAGATAACAATGAAGATGTAGCTAGAGAGGTAGCTAAACTATTAGGAACTATTCCTGGAAGAGCCATAGTAGGTGCAGGAATGCTAAAAGACATAGCAGCTACAACAGACACTCCATTTACATCCGCAGAAGATTATTTAACATTGCCAGATAATTCAGATGTAGATCTTATGAAAATATTTATGTTATCAGCTACTAGAGCCTTACCTTTAAGATTTGATATTGACGGTAAAAAAATTGATTTAGCAGATCATATCAGAGGAAAAGATCATCCATTAAGAGATGACTTAAATAACCCTTTAGAACCTAGAAAGATATACAGAGTAAATCCTGTAATAAAACAATTATCAGGAATTACACCTAAAGATATAGGCTCTGAAATAAGCAATGAGTTTGATCGTTTAAGATTAGAGTGGAGAGACTATACGCCTAAAAAACTTAAAGGGGGAGACTATCTAAATAATATAGCTAAAAGAATTATGGCTATGGAAATTTCTACGGAGTTAACTAAAGAAATTAATGACGAAAAAACGTATTTAAGTTTTAAAACAAATGAAGCAAAAGAAAAGTATATAAAAAGTAGATTGTCTGAAATAAGAACAGTGGTAAAAAAGAAAGTATTAAATTATGATTTAATGGCTAAACCAAATAGTGAATCTGACGAAGACTATATTCAAGATTGGGTAGACTATCAAAGACATACTTTTGCTACTAGATTTGAAAATCTTTCTGGCTCTGAAAAAAGAATAATAAATCAAGCATGGAAAGTATTTAAAAGTAAAAAATTTAAAGAACATTTAAAAACATCTATGACAAAGGATTTAAGAAAATTAAAAGATGCAGATATAGTTTATAATGGAGAACTAATTAGTGGAACAAAAGAAAAACCTGTAATGTCTTTAGAGGCAGTAGATTTTCTTCAAACATTTTATAGTGAAATATTTTTACCATATAGAATTACAAAACCTAAAAGATAAAATAAACAAAAGGGGGCGTTAAGCCCCCTAAATGTTTCTACCTATTGTCTCCACTACCATTTATCTTTCCCCTATCAAACCTATCTCTTAGTTTATTTTCATTAAGACTTGCTATCATACCCAGTGACATATTAAGATCTTGTGCCAGTGCAGCACAGTACCAAAGTACATCTCCTATCTCACTGGCTATCTGTTCTTTCCAATCGTTTGGTTGGTTCTCTATGCCATCACGCATAACCTTCTTAACCTTGTTAGCTACCTCACCTGCTTCTCCTGCTAGTCCTAGTGCAGGGTAAAGTATCTTGTGTTCAGGTGGATATACAGCAGTTTTTATTGCCGATCTTTGATAAGCATTAAAGTCAGACATGTTGTACTTCTCCTTCAGCCATTCTCTTACCTCTGTTTCTAGTTTTTTCATATGTAATTACTCGCTTTAGATTCTCATACCATGCTTTATTAAATCCTCTGTTCCATTCTCTGTGTTGCATGGTATCTCTGTGAAATGGATTACCTACACGACCACGTTTGAAATCATCAAAGCCCTTCTGAAATTGAACCTTCAGTGGGGCATCGTATTTTCCAAGGCCACGTTCTTTTCTTGTCAAAGTCTTTTTCATATTACTTCTCCTTTTTAGGTTTAAGTTTTTCTTTTAGCTCCTTTATCTTTCCTTCTTGTACTGCCTGAACACAAAGTATGATATGATTTAGTAACGCAAAGTTTTGTCCTTCGTCTTTGTGAAGCACAGCACTACCTAACTTTAATGTGTTTACAATACCTACGAGGTCTTTGTTTTTCTCATCTATCTCGTAGTCTTTTCCTTCTATATTTACCTTCATGTGTTTCTCCTATGCTGTTATGTCTACCATCTCACATACTTCGCCAGTGCAGGCAAATGTCTGAGATGATTTGGTTGTGTCTTCAACTTCAAAGTCTGATAGTTTAGACCAGTCTATTTTACTAGGCATGATACTTTTTAATAACTTATATTCATGCTTAGTACAATCCTGATAGGGTGCTTGCTGATAAGTATGATCAGAGTGTGGTAAAAATGACACACCACTCATCTCATTAAAGTTTTTATATACAAATGCACCTACTTCCATCCACTCATTGTCTCGAACTGTTATTGTAACAGAAGGTTTATGCTCTGTCCAGTGTCTTTGATATATAAGCCACATGTCTAGCTGTTGTAGAGCTGTCATATCATTACGTGTAACAGACTTCGGTGGTGCTGCAACAGGAAAGCTGAACACTGTAGTTGTGTCAGGTTTCATGACACATGGCTCTGCTGGTATGCCCTGATCTTGCATAAACTGTGTAAGAGGATCTTTGTTATCTCCACGTACAGTTCGTATGTAGTGTGGTGAATGTCTTGCATGTATACCTGATGCAGAGTCTACTAACTGTGATACAGTGCCTGATGGCTTACAGCATGTAACCGCAGTACTCTGTTCGACACCAAGACTTTTAGACCATACAGAATTTATATATACTGCATATTCTTTCAGGCTTTCTAAGTCTCTAGCTAAGTTTTTGTTAGCTGATGTCATAATAGGATTGTCCATTACACCTGTAAGACTTACGCCTAACAATCTTTCTTCTTCAGTGTTACGCTGCCATACCTTACGTAGATAAGGAAACTTAGTGTACGTAGACTGTATTGTGCCTAGTATAGTAGCGACCTCAACTTTATCTTTGATGTCTCTCAGATTATCAGTTGCACGTACCACAACTTCTGTTAGATTACAGAATTGATATGGCCTCAAGCTAATCTCTGAGCATGGGTTTGTGCCAAACTCGTGGTCTGGATCACGTCTACCGCTACGCTCTGCTAATACTTTACATGCCTGTCTATTGAAGACACCACGTTCACCTGACTTACTTTCTACAAGTGCAAGCCACTCACGCATGAAAGTTTCTGAGTCAGGTTTTTCTGTATAACAGACAGAGTTATTTGCCAATGCTCTATGTCCTGCTGTTTCCCACCAGTTACCTGATTTTGCATGTCTCATTCTACCATCGGATAGATTAGACAGTGAGATCATTGCTGATCTACGCACACCACCTACAACAACAATCTGTCCAATGTAACACATCAGGTCGTGACATTCTATAGATGACAACCTTCTACCTGAAGCAGTTCTAAATGTACTTACACAAAAATTAAACAGATCAATCAGTGGTGCAGGGCCAGATGCTCTACCACCAAATGTCTTTAATCTAGCTCCTGCAGGTCGTATCTGACTGACATCCCACTTAGGTATTTCTCCTGCCCATAGTAGGGCAAGTACTTGTCTTAATCCTTTTGCCCATCCTTCTTTGCTATCTTTGACTATGACCGTAGTGTCGCTTTCTGACATCTCAGGTATCTCAGGTAACTTCTGTATATACTGACGCTCTACACTAAAACCTACACCTGTACCACATAGTAATATATACATAGCTTCATCAAATGCTTTTGGGTCATCTACTGGCAAATAGCTACAGTTGTAGCCTGCTGTGTTGTCACGATCTAACGCAGCACCTGCTGTCATTAAAGCTCTCATGCTAGGCATTACATTAAGATTAAGAATCTGTTCTTCTATCTTTTTAAATTCTGTTTTTGTTTTTAGTTTAGGCTTTACGACATTATCCATATATCTACGTACAGTCTCAGGCCATGTTTCTCTTCTGTTCTCGTCTTCTAACCAACGAGCATACCGTGAGGTATGAATAAATGCTTGGTAGTCTGTGGGTAGGTAGTTGTTGCTCATTTAATTACTCCGTTGTTATTCGCATGGCTTTAATTTCCATGCCATCTATGTCATATACAAATTCATGTACTGCTTCTTGTAGTTCTTGTTCTATCTTTCCATCTGATGGCATTCTATATTCTTCCTCATCAATGTCAAGTGTTAATAATATTTTAGCTATCATTACTAATCTCTGCTTCAATTAGTCTATCAAGATACCAACTTGCTTTCTTTAAATCTTCTACTCCATTTTTATACTTATGTCTCCATATATATTTAAGTATATTACCCTGTAGATATTCTTTAAACCCTGAACCTAGAGCAGCACGTATGGCATCAATACATTCTATACAGTTATCTTGGTTGTAGTGTTCTGGTTTAGTTACTACATCGTATACTTGTTTATCACTCATATATCACTCCTTTTAAAATTTACCTTAATAATATTACCTACAGAATTAGCTATAGATTCTTTTACCTTTTCATCTTTTTCTTTTTTATTATCTACTTCTATCATACTTTCTACATAATCGCAAAGTATATCTCTAAATTCTTCATTCATTTCCATGACAGGCAAAGAAGAACAAACTAAAGATGCAACTTGCATAAGTTGTAGGTAGTCATCTCTAACCATTGTGTGTTTATTATCTGTAATAATTTCCATATCAATAAACCCATTCCACCTATTTTTATCTGAAAAATTAGGTTTCATTCTTAGTATAATATCATTAACATCAAAGTTATCTACTTGTATTGTCATGGTTTATCTCCTTACTATTTTTTTATACGGTAAATGTATAAGTGGTTTATGTTTATTTTTTCCTTTTTCTTGTATCCATTCTAATGGTACGATCCTATCGTAATATAAAAACTTATGTTTTTCACACCATCCTTGATACGTAGTCTTTGCACCCTTGTTTAGTTTATTTCTACTATTGTAAAACACAAAGCGTATATCTAACTTAGGATGTTGTTTCTTTATTTCAATATGTTTGCGTCTATCTGCTGCGGTAAAGCGGCCCTTACTTTCTATTATGATGCCATTAGGCAACACAAAGTCTGGAGTATACGTGCGGTACATAAGGTCTTCCCATTCAATCTTAATGGCCTCATACACCACAGGTATATCCATTTCTTTGAGGTAGTCAGAGATCTTCATCTCTAAACCACTCCTGTACCCATGTTTTAGGGCAGCCTGAAAACGTTTACCATTCAATCTGTTACTTCTCCAATGTAAGAAACAGTTGGTGGTATCTTTTTACCTTGATACACTTTAGATGGTAAGTCTTTTATATCTTCCCAACATGCGTATCTAAAGTCACAGAACTTACATCCATCAGGTAGTATCTTGTTACCTGATTCTTTACCTCTATATACTTCAGGCTCTGGTTCAAAGCAACGTTTAAATACATTAGCTTCTACAGTTTTAGCTGTCTCTTTTAACTTCTTTATTTCTTTAGCTAAGTTTAGACCAGTAGCGGCTATATACTTAATTTGACCATTGGCTTTATTGACTACCCACCAACCTCCAATCTTCTTACCTGTAGCTTTTATATAACCTGCAAGCTGACCTACATAACCAAAAGAATCTCCTTTAGCTAATGTGTCGTAGGATTCAAACTTATTAGTATAAGACCAAAATGATGCAGACTTTACGTCATCCAAAGCACCATTAACAATAAGATCATAGCTTCCATTAACTGTGGTGTTGTCAAGCTGTAATGATACATTGTTATCTTTATCTTCGTATTTAACTCCTGCTTCTTTAAGTATTCCTTTAAATGCTGCCTCAACTATATCTCCTATTAACATGTTCATTACGAAGGTGGTAGGCTTGGGGAGTGCCTTCTCTGGATGGTTCTTTTCCCACCAGAGTTGGCATGTAGGTCTACCTATATTGGACATACGTAGACGAAACTTATCTCTCCTATTGCCCCCACCAAACTGCCGCTTCATAGCATCCTTGATGTCTTGTGCTACTTGTTCAATGGTTTCATCAGACATAGTTGTCTTGCCATTGGAAGCGTTATCAAGGTACTGATGAATAGGCAGTTCAGCAGGATGGTTCATTACACTAACTCAGCAGTATCAATGTCAATAAAATCATTGACAGTATCTGTATCTACTGACTGGTGCTTCTGCATATTCTCATTCCAAGCCCCCATAATATACTCATTATAGTTAGCTACCCAAGCTAAGAAACTAGCTAAGTTTTCCTGAGTGTCGTTGTCCATATCCAATGTTTCAGATAGATCCAACTCAGCAGTAGGCAGATAGAATGAGTTACCATTTGGCAACTTACGTTCCTCTGTTCCTGCCTTGACATAATGCTGTACAGGTAGACGTTTCATTTTATTTAATTTATTGAACACATCACCCATAGTCTTGAATGCATCACGGTTTTCAACCTCCCATATAAATGGAGTGGACTCCACATCTACTGAGTTGCCACTAGCATCAACAGGATTAACCAAGTCAACAGTACCAAATAGTACACGAGTACGTTTGATCTGTCTAATTAGATCCTGCATCTTCTCAGGTAGAGACTTGAAGTCTTCGATGTACCCTGCAGGTTTACCACAGTTAAACTGTCCATCGTTATCCTTCAGATCCATGTTGAGATTGTCTGCCATAATAGTCTTGACATACCTGTTAGGTGTACTGTCAGTACCTTTAATGAAACGCTTGTACATAAACCTCTGTAGGAATGGGCGAATAGCTACACTCTCAGCGTAATATGTCTCACCCTCTGGTATCTCTAGTTTGTATGTACCACCACTGACTACCTCAACGTTAGTCATTTTACCTTTGATCTCTTCCTGACCCATTAAAGGTGTGTGATGTATGCGTAGTCTTGCAAGAGAGTTAGTCTTCTCTTTTGTTGGCACTGCCAATGAACTCATGCCCATTGCTTTTGCCATAGCTTCGTAGTTACTTGTATCTAAATTTGTTATTTGATTCATATATTTCTCCTATGTTAGACTTGTAGGTATATCATGCCACGTCTTTTGTGTCAAGCCAATTATTACCTATTTTTGCTTCTAATAATAGTGGTACATTAAAGTCAACATCCCACTTCTTATTTATGATATCGACCAGTACTTCATTGGTACGATTGATGATCCGTAATACTTTCTCCTTCTCATTAGGGTGTACGTCAATCACAATTGAATCGTGTACGGTATTGACAACACATGATTGTAATTTGTTAGCGTGTAACATCTTGTCTATGTAGATAAGAGATACAGGCACGATGTCTGCTGTAGCAAATGATTGCACAGGATAGTTCTTTACCTGAGTAAAGTATGTGATACTTCCATTGGCTCTACGTGTAGCCAAAGGAAATGCAAACTCACGACCTGATGGGGTACGCACATTACCTGTAGTAATTACTTCCTTGGCTAGCCTCTTGTGCCATGCACCTATACCTGAGTACTTAGATGTAAACTGTTGATAGTAGGATGCCTCTGCTGGTGTACGACCAAACCCAGACGCACCGTAGAGAGGAGCAAATGTATGTGCCTTGGCGTCTTGGCGAGATATACTTTGACCTGCATCACTAATAACTTTAGCTGTATAGCTGTGTACATCAAAGCCTGTTGTTACTTCTTCTATTGCAGTCTTGTCCTGACTAAGAAAGGCAGCTACACGAAACTCTAACTGAGCGAAGTCAGCCTCACAAATCTGTCCACCATCCCAGCGAGATACAAATACTTTCTTAACTGGAAACGTACCACCACGTGGCATGTTCTGCATATTAGGATCAGCACCAGATAGTCTGCCTGTACCTGTCCTGTGTTGTAGCAATCGTACATGTAGCTTACCATCCTGTTTAACATGAGTAGCTATACCCTCAACAAAACTAGATAGATAGGTGTCAAGTGCTGACAATCTACGTACTCGTTGTAGAAACAACTCTGCATCCTTCATACCACGAGATCTAGCTACACCTTCTAGGTATACAAGATTGTCCTTACTAGTACTAAAGCCATTGGCACTGACCCACTTAGGATCAGGTGCATTAAACTTTAATCCTGCTATCTCCTTGCTATTTATGTACAGAAAGCCACTAGCCGCACAGGTTGGACACTTGTTTGTATTCTTATGTGGTGTACCATTCTTACGTATCTTACGTATCTGTCCTGCCCCATTACACTCCTGACATCTCTCTGCTTTCTGCTTGTATAGTTTTGTAGTCAGACTTCGTATGTTGTCAGTGTGTTGCGTATTTGTAACACGTTCCTCATAAGCATACGACCATGTAGGTTTATCATTTACTTTACGGCTGTATATAATCCATGACAACTGCTCTGGACTGTTGAGATTAATGGGTCTGTCACCCATAATTTTGTGTACCTGTTTCTCTAGCTGTACTGTAAGCTCCTGCTTCTCTGCTTCAAACTCTTTGCGTACCTCTTCAAGTGCATCCATGTCTACCTTGAAACCACGTTGGTATATACGAGCTAGGTGTACAACTAAGTCGTTTGTTAGTCGTATTGTATCTACTAAAGATCTACCTGCACCATAGGTATACTGTCTGTCCTGATGTCTGAACAATTGCTGTGTCGCATGTAAGTCAGCACATAGATACTCAGACAACTCATCGTGTGGTATCTCTGATACATTCAGTCCTTGCTTGAAGTATTCTTTTAATGTGTCCTGCTTCTGTGTATGTAGATGGTGTCTTTCTGCACATGCTTCAAGAGATAGTGGTTCTTTCTGCCCACGTTGTAGTACATACTCACCTAGCATGGTATCAAATACTCTACCATCATAGGTAAAGCCTGACTCCCACAGCCACATCAAATCATGTACTGCATTGTGTGCAACCAAACGAGTAGTACGATCAAGCATTTTCTGTACTATCTCTCTACCATTTTTTGTGGGGGGATGCTCTGTGTGGTCAAACGTTACAATTTGCTCAAGTCCAGTACCATCTAGCATCCCCACCATAACAAGTGTATTCTCTGGTTCGAATGGATCAAGATGCATCTTGCCATTTCTTTTTACAACAGTGTTTTCTACATCTAGTATTGTAATCATGTTAAATAAATACCTCTTTTATATCTTGTATACCTGTTTTTTCTACATTGTCAATACTATTAATTATATTAATTGCTTTATCTTTACTAATATTAAACCATTCCCCTCTTGTTTCATCAGCAATTTCTCCTGCAAGTTTATGTGCTTTAGCTTCTGCCCTACGTTTATTTTTAAAAAAACTTTTATGTAATAATTCATAATCTCTGAAAGGACTAGATGTTTGATAGCCTTTTAATCTATCCTCTGCATCAACTGCCATACCTATCTTTATCCATCCTTGCCATGCTGAGTTTGTTATTGCATAAACATAACCCTCTTTTACTCTATTAAACGCTGTGACAGAATAAGATGATAATTGTTTTGCCTTACGCTTTAAATAATTTTGTCTTCCTACAATACCGTCACAAGTTTTACATTTGTATTGTTTTTGTTTTATATTTCCAATACACCAATTATCCTGTGACAATTCTACATCACAAAATCTACAATTTCTAATCATACTACATACCTCGCTGTTCTATACTCTAATTCGCAATGGATAATACCATGCCAACCTGACAATTTATTTTTAACTAGGTTCAGGTGACGCATTGTATCTTCTTCCTCTTGCCCTTCTACTGGTGGATTCTTAGCTATCAGTATCATTAGGTCAGCTTCAGCAGCCTTACCTGTACGTGAGCCTTCCATCATTGCCTGATTAAGTACCACCTTATTCTCTGCATCAGCAGACAACTGTGACATATAGAATATAGCACAGCTATGTTGTTTAGCTATTTGCCTAGCGTGTATGGCATTAGCCTTGAGTGCTTCGTCAGTTCTAGCAAAGCCTCCTGTCCTAGCAAACTTATCACCCATATCTAATATAACGATGTCAGGCTTGTATGACTTGCACACACTCTCAACCCATGCCATGTCACGATTACTTGCATCATATATTTTTATGTTCTCTTTGACTGAGGCATATATATCTCTAGCCTTGGCTGGATCTCTCTTGATTTCCTGCATGGTCATACCTGTAGCGGCAGTCAAATACCTAGCACCAACACGATGAGAACCTTCTTCGTTACAGAGTATGATGCACTTAGCACCCTGATGTGCAAACCCATTGGGTGATGCAACCAGTGATGCGTGAAAGGATGTCTTACCTGTGTTAGGTCTAGCACCTATCTCAATCAAGTGTCCATCGTTTACGCCCTCTAGCTTACGTGTAAGGGTAGGTATGTTGAATGTCCAACGTGCTTCGAGATCATTCTTAGATAGTAAAGTCTCAACGTCAATGTCATCCCACTGTACTTTTAAGTCAGGTGTAAAGTCATCACCATACTGTTCTAGTAATACACGCAGTGGTTCAAGGCTCGTCTTGTCACCATTCACATAGTCAAAGCCTAAGTTAGCTATGTCCTCACCAACTACCTGTTGAAATAGTTTAGACAATACCTCTTGAGCCACGTCATTACCTAATGGTGGCTTACTCGTTATCTGTGTAAACAATGCACTATAAGCCTGCTTCTGTGCCGTAGTCATTGTCGGATTGTTTGACATAAATAGTGATTCTATCTCAGCAGGCGTGACACTCCGCTCATATCTATCCATTGCTGCATCAATGGCTTCTTTTATCTTACGTACATCCTTACTGAATAATCTGTTAGGACATCTAGCTCCACGATGTTCTTCGTAGAACTCTTTATCCATTAAACTTCTTATTAAACTTAGTTCCATTAGCTCTCTCCTATGCGTGTTAGATTCTGTAGGTCATCAGGGTTTCTATATTTTAAGTCATCGTTAAGTCTCAAGACACGCACACTATCTACGTATCCTCTTAGCTCCTTTGCAAATTGCAGTGTCTTTGGTAGGGCATCTGGGTCTAGTGCTATTACTGCCGTTGAAAACTGTGCAAGATACTTCTTATGCGATTCCGATAGAGATGTACCCAACACTGCAACCCCTACATATACATGACTACCAATAACAGCAGCACTCACACAGTCTTCAACAACTACAGCGACATTACCATAGCCGTGAGCATAGGGCAAGGTATTCTTTCCATATCGCTTCCACTTAGGTAATCTTTTACCAAGACTACGACCTGTAGCATCTACAGTGTGACCATTATGCATCACTGGAAATACAACTCTGTGTTCCTTTACGTCATACAATAACCCAAGTTCTTCAGCATCTAAACTCCACTTGTCACAATAAGATGCTATCTTATCTGTATCACGTACTATCCATTCTGGTTTAGTAAACTTAGGTATACCCTCAATCTCTGATACAGTTTTACCCAATGACTTACGAATGTCATCACTGGATAAGTGAATACGCCTACCTCCTGATACAGTACATCCTGCTTTGTAACAGTTCCATACAATAGAACCCATATTATTAGTGATAGTAAAAGTTTTCTTACCATTACATTCAGGACAATCCATTCTCTTAGTATCACCATTTATAAGTGTTATATCATTTAGTAGTTTATTTATATTCATTATGTATCACTTTCAATGTTACTCACAGTGTTCGATTGTACACTGACGTTTCTTTGTGTCAAGGCTTCATTTGCTGCCGTGTACGTATTTTTTAAATAGGGTTTCACAGATGCAACATTTGCGTGACCAGTAACAGACATAATATTAGGCAATGGAACTTTCTTTTCTACCATTTGTACAACCCCTGTCCTTCGTAAGTCCATTAATCGTAGCTTCTCAGACAGCCCTGCCTTACGCATGACACCCCTTCCGTTTTTTGAAAGCCTTTGCATCGCATAAGGATGATACACCCCCTCAGTGGGTAGTATATGAGGTGCTACATACTGTTGAAAGCCAAAGTCATCATGCTGATCACGTAACATTGCCATCAAGTCCTCTGATATAGGTAAAAATACCTCTGCTCTACGCTTGCTCTGTTCTAAAGTAAGCATTTTACTATCAAAATCTATGTCCTCCCAACGTAATGTACGCATATCACCTAGTCTTTGACACCATTCGTAAGCCATTTGCACAATAAGACCAATGTTACGAGTACTAAAGTCAGAATACGCCTCATCAAGAAACCTTAACACATCTTCATGTTGCCATACAACCTTACGTTTAGCTAAAGGCTTACGTTTTATGTTTGTAAATGGATTAAATATGATATATTCCATCTCTATGGCATAGTTAAATACCCTAGATGAGCAAGTAGCTATATGATTAGCAAAACTTACACCTCTTTTGACCCATTCCTCATATGCAGCCTTCGCTACCTTACTTGTAATGTCAGAATACTTCCTATTACCCATAGAATTACATAGTATAGTCAATAAATACCTATAATCAGCCTTGGTTGTGTCACGTAGCATGTCAAAATCGTTAGATTCGTAGTATAACCTGACTAGATCACTGACTTTGCTATGTTTTGTTATATTTAAAACTTTAGCTTTCTCTTCTCTATACTGATCAATTAAATCATTGTTGTGTTTAGCTATACGCTTAACCTGACTAACATCACTGCCATACATCTCACGTTTTACTACCCCCTCGTCTACTAAAGTTTGAGGAGGGTTAAATCTGTATTCAGTGGGTCTACCAGACTTTTTTATAGCTTGTACATATCTAGGTAATCTATTCATCTAGCTTCTTCTCCAACAAAGATATCAGTGACTCCATTTCAGATGCCCTGTCTCTCACATTAGGTCTTGACCTACATATAGCATCCGTCTTTATCAGGTTAGCTACACGCCTAAGTCTAATAAGTATACGCTCTACACTCTTGGCATCATCTTCCTTAGATGCTACCCATTCTTCTGTTGCCCATTTAGCCATTTGTTATCTCCTCCACTATTGCATCTGATCCAAGGTGTTCAAGTATTCTACTATCTGAGCCTACTGTTATTAGTGCTTCCCAACGATCAGTAGCTTCTACTTCTTCTTCGTAGGTAAATGTTACTTTATATTTCTTCATCATCTATACCCCAACTTTCACGCATAAATCTCATTCAAGCATCTCCTTTAATCTCGCCATCGCATAGCATATATCATCCCACTCATCATCGTAAAGTGATCTACCTTCTGGTATGCAATCCTCACGATAGGTGTGTAGGACTTCCCATATTTTATTCAACTCTTTACTACCCATCTTACCACTCCATCTCTGAAGTAAACTGAAAGTCAAGTGCGGCATAAGGCAGGCGTATATGCCAATACTCTACCAGTTTAGCAAACTCATGTATACCATGAACATACTTGTCTATTGAGACAATCTCATACTCACGCTCATCAGGCTTGATGTCTTCACGCTCCTTTGTATCTGGATTCCATTTAGTCGTTTCAAATGTTCTGACTGTTACTGTTCCTACTGTTATATACATATGTTGCCCTCCTTATGCGGCTAGCTGGTTAAACTGTGGACTGTCTATCCACTTAGATACTTCTACTTCACGATTGAACATGCTGATATTCTTAGTATCATAGCCTGTGTTACGTAAGCTGAAACCATTGCGTTCATCTGCCCATGAACTGTAGTTAGTAAAGGCAGAGTACACTGCGTACTTGTTCTGTCCACGTACTGATGCTTCAGCACAACACAACTCATACATCTTCTCAGCCTTCTGCTTAGACGGTATCATAGACTCAAGCATAGCCTTGACCTCGTAAAGACCTACTCTCTGCCTAGCCCATAGCTGTAGCTTCTCAGCTTGCTCATTAAAGCTACGCTGACTATCTCGTAGTTGCATCTGGAATATGTCAAAGTCAAAGCCTGATGTATGCTTACGCTTCACCTTGTCATGTTCACCTGAGATGCAACCATTGGTGCAGAAGAAGTCTATCCAACCATGCAGACAGATGCTAGAGCATGATGAGTCTACACCATGTAGTGAGATAACTCTCTGGCTTACCTCAGTCTCATGCTTAGATGTACGTATAAAGTTCTTGACTTTAGGTAGTACCATGTCCATCATAGTCCACCCTCCATTACGTGCAACTCTCCACCTGACCTGTGCATCCTCTACTGCATCACTGCCTAGTGTATCTACGATAGTTTTCATCACACCGTTGTAGTGTTCAGGGTGACTGACGCAAGTGAAGTCCTTGCCTACTACATTCAAGTACTCACCTGTCGTTGCGTTAAGAACATACTTCTTGTCATCTACCTTTGTATCCTCAAAGGCTATGTCAAAGTCTACCGTATCTGGTATCGTGAAATCAAATGGCATTATGTATTCTCCTCTTCTCTATCTTGGTTGCTCCAATATTCTATCCAATCACCTTGTTGGTCTTTTGTTAATTGACCCCACTCTTCATCTGTAAAATCAAATGGCATTATGTATTCTCCTCATCATCTAGTTTCTCTTGTTGATCAGCAAATGTACCCCACTGTTTAGTCCAGTCATCTACCTTGTCTTCAGCCGCCTTCTGTAACTCTGGGGTTGGCATACTAATTATAATTTTCATAGTGTATCTCCTTTATTGTTGGTTAACGCATGGCAACTGTGCCATACTTATAGTTGTATCATAGTCACTTATCATTGTCAAACAATACCTTATCATTGTTTACGCCTGTGATAATTAAGTCATCTTTTCCCACCAACATGTGGCCTACACCAGCACCAATATCAACCTGTCGTATATGGCCTTCTAAAAATACTGGCTCACCTACGTTATCACGTATAGCGTATCCTTTGAGGTGTTTAATATGTCCATCAATAGCCTCGTCAATAGTTTTACCCTGTATATAATCCACTCTACTGATTGGCTCATCGTATGGTGAATCATACCTACCATTTGCGGTATATATTACTGTATATTTATTCATGTTACTAACTCCTTTCTATTAATTGTCAAACAGTTTTTAGTATATGCTTATCCTCCTCCATTATTAATAGTATTTCGGATGTAGATCTATCACCACCTACCATTCTAGTCCACTCGTTACAGGCTTCAGTCCTTGCCTCCCCTTCACTGTCAGCCGTGACGGAAAAACTTCTTGTCACCTCACCTGTAACTAATACTGCGTATTTTTTCATGCCTACATCTCCATCATTTTGTGATTGGTCTGGATAACTCATGCTATTAACTCCTCTAAACCTACTGACCATAGATTTCTTTTTGTCACCAAGTCAGCTTCATATATGCCCTCTTGTAACCATTCAGGCATGGCTCTGTTCTTGTTCCATCGTGCAAAGTCCATCTTGTCACGCTTGTAGAATGCCCTGTATGCTTTGATAGGCCACTTCTCATCTGTCTTGAGGTCATCATGACCTGAGAAACACTGAGGGTGTGGTGTAATGCCACCGCTAGGCATGAAGTCATAGCCTATGCTCAGAGCCTCTGAGTGCTTACCTGCACCATGTGTCTTGCCATACCTGTGGGTATACTCAGCAAGCATAGCAGTGTATAGCCCATAAGCAAATCGGTAGTTGGATTCTGACTCCATTACCCACAGAGTACATGGATGCTTCTGATGCACAGGTTTGTACAGGTTGTTAGCATCTGCATAGTTAGGAGCTAACTCCCACAGTGCAGTGCATAACATCTGTGCTTCTTCAAGTGGCATCTTGACAATGTGCTGATCACACAGTGACTGTGCTATTTCTATTTGATCGTGTTCAATTATAAATCTATTCATGTTCAGTAACTCCTATCACTGCCCACTGCTCACTGCCCACTGCCTTATGACCGTAGTTATTGAACTCGAATTGGTGCTTCATGTATATAACCATATTTTTTGTACTCCTCTGATGGATAATCTTTACAAAATAAAAACTCAATGTCACTTTCGCCATACCTTGAAATAATTAACTGTATGGCGAAAATTGTTGCAGTTTCCCAATCGTTGACGGCAGGATATGTGTCATCAATCTGGACAACTCTCTCCTTACCGTCAACTAGGATACCTATATCATAGGCCATTATTGCCATATGTCAAGCTGCACGATTCAGTTGTGCTACAGCTCTTTTGATTGCCTTTTCGTTAGCTGTAATCTGCTTTCTCAAATCTCTTCTCTGCTCTTTTGTCAAATAAACCCTACTCTTAGGCTGAATATAGCCATGCTCCATAAGAAACTTGACTCTCCACAACACTCTTGCCTTGTAAATTCCAGTAAGTGATACTAGCTCATTTACAGTATGCGTTGCATAATGTTCGATAATTATTGTATCAAGTAATTTATACTCATTACTACCTATAGGACACCTACTGTCTTGGTGGTTGTACACTGTTGGTTCAATGTCATTTGGATTGTCAATAGTTTTGTTTCTCTGGGTAGTGAATGTTACTTTTATCATTTTATGCTCTCCTTATGTTAGCATGTTTCAGTTTACGCATTTTATTGCGCTCGATTTTCCACTCTTGTGAGCGAAACTTTTTGACCCTCAGTGGGCGTTTCTTGACTTTGATAGTTTTCTCAAAGTTCATTATCTCGTATCGCATCTTGCTTCTCCTTTCTGCGGTTGCGTACTGCCTTGCTCCCCTTTTTAGGCGGTATCACTTGGGGTGACTTACGCTCCTGTAACATATCTCTAGCGACAGGATTGCGGTATGTCAAGCCCTTCTTTTTATTTGTCACCTTACTTCCTCCAATGTTTCCCTTGTAAGGGAGAGTTAATACTTTTTTACCTTCTCAACAATTACTGTCGTGTCATTCTCTGTATAACATAGCATACAATCTTTGCACTTCTGCCCTGTACAGTTCTGCAAGGCCACGTGTTCATGCTCTAGCACGTTATTGAATGTCTTATCAAAATACTTCGGTATCTTGCCCATAACAGTAGATATAATAGGATTACTGTAGATAAGAATAAAGTTAGACGGCTTGGCGTTCTCCTTGAAATACTTAACAATCAGATCATTGCGTTTAGTCCACAATACGAATCTGCAATGTGGATTT
>Ga0181379_1000440_pt1 | contig 20880 bp, 16 predicted proteins | sample 2SPOviralmetaG_FD_130115 | JGI IMG/M metagenome (GOLD analysis project Ga0181379, IMG submission 130115) | Marine viral communities from the oligotrophic San Pedro Time Series (SPOT) site, San Pedro Channel, CA, USA - 2 SPOT_SRF_2009-07-10 | ecosystem: Environmental > Aquatic > Marine > Strait... | reverse complement strand
TTCAGCGCCACCAAGTGTAGATAAAAAACCTGATATAGATTGTATATCATTAGTAGTTTCAGCTACACGCTTGATAGCGCCTGTGGCAGCGTTAACACCTGCTATGATCGCAGATATTTCAGCAATCATTTGCGGGTCTTTTCATAGGATCTCATAGCACCTAGTCCTAACATACCCATGAGTACAGGCATCATAGTTTCTAAAGGTACAAGAGGAATAACAATGTCTATACCCACTAAGGCCAGTACAAAGTTTGCAAATGGAATTGTAATAAAGTTACCGAACATTCCTAGTCCACATGTCCAGCCAATGAAGGGCCTCCAACCACTTACAAAAATGCTAGAGTGTGCTGCTTCAGTTTTGTTAACTTCAAGCTGACCCTTCATAAGCTCTTGATGATGTTCTTCTGACATCGTAGCAATCTTATGAGCCAGCATTGCCTTCTGGTCTTTGTCTTCAATAAACTTATCTAGTAATCCAGTTACAGGGCCTACTAAGTTTGCTAACATACTCATAATAGTTCTACTTCTTGATCTATTTGATCAAAAATAGCTTGCTGTTGTTCTTCAAATAAAGTACGAAAATCTTCTCGCTGCATAAAACCTAAATTGTTTTTAGCTTGTTTTAATTGATATAATTTATAAACTTTATCTAATATTTCTTCTGTGTATAAGATCATTTAATAACTCCAAACATGTGGTCTTGGCCTACCTTCAGAGCATTCAAGGTCATCAAGGTGTACAAATCTAGAGCCACCCTTCTGACTGATACCAATCCCAGTGAAACCTGCCTCTAGAGCGCCCTGTAAAAGCTTGTAAGCAGCTTCACCACGTACCCCTATATCTATGGCCCTCCCTGAAGCATGTGCTCCCGGAGAGGCTTTACGGGCCTCTATGGGGTGGTCTTTACAACGGTATGCAGAGGTTACAGGAAAGCTAAAGCCAAGCTTCTCACGCAAGGCATCTACCTTTTTCATGAACTCAGGGTCTATACCCTTGGTTTGGCAGTGTTTACATTCTAATTCTTCTTCTGTAAAATACTTATACATTACCTATTTCCACGTTTTTGATTCTTATCTATTAAGTCTAATATTCTTTGTTGCTGTACAGGATCAGCTTTTTTAAATGCTGAAAGATTTGTAATTGATTCAGATAATTCAGACTTTCTTCGTAACACTGGTAGCTCTTGTGTTATTGCTGGTGTAGAATCTTTACCTGTCTTAAACTTAGCTGTAGTAGCTACACGAGCTTTTTTCTCTTTAGACTTTTTAGATTTTTGTTTTGGTGGTATATACTCAACTCTATTTTTTACATCAGGTGGAGCTAATGGATTTTTTAATACAAACTCATAAGGAGAATTTTCATTATCTCTTGTAACTAAAAAATCACCATCTGTTGTAGACATTACAGTTATAGGTCTTCCGTTTTGTTTAGCAGGAAAAACTCTATCTTGTGTTTCTTTATAAGACTCTAATGAAGGATCTTCTCTTAAACCTACAATACCTAAATCTGGATCATCTACAGTAGATTCTCCTACGCGAGCTTTATCCATTTCTGTTTTCTTTTCAAACTCAAAATATTGAGAAGGTGTATAAGGTTGTTCTTCAGTAACCACTACTTTATTCATATAATCAATACTTGCATCTTGAGCTTCTTTAACACTAGTTACAGGAGGAGATATAGATGCAAAAGCTTGAGCAACAGAATTTCTAATATTATTATCTACTGGGTGATGTAAAAACTCAGCAGGTTTATTAGCTTGTCTTTCTTTAATAAATGCAGCCATTTCTGTACCTGTTAAAGCTCTAGCTTCTTCCATTTCTCGAAGTTTTAAATCATCGCTAAGATATTTAGAAGCTTGACCTTCAAACATTTCAGTCATAAAATAAAGTTGAGGATCTACTAAAGAAGTAAAATCTGAAGCTTGTCTTTTTTCTTCTCTAACCTTTAATTGATTTACTAAAGAATCATAAAAAGCTTTTTGACCTTCATCATTTAAATTAATTTCACCAGCTAACTTAGCTAATCTTTCTGGTGTAGCTGCTTCAATAGTTAAAATTTTACTAGGTAAAAATTCAGGAATACCTAAAGCAATACGATTCATTCTATTTTCATACTCTCCATCTGACTCTCCTTTTAATTTATCAGGATATTTAGCATGAGAGTATTCGTGACGAACTACAAAAGTATTCCAATCTTCTAAACTATCTATTGAGTTTTCAGGTAAAGGCTCAGCCCCCGGCTTCTTTTCTAAAACATCTTTTCTTATTGATGTCCAAGCTTTTCTATCATAAGCTTCACGCATACGTACAGGATCAATAAATACTGTATCTTGTTTTTTATCATAATAAGCAAAAGCTTCTTTATTTTTATTAGGCAAAGGGCCATATACTGTTTTTACAGCAGGTAAATCTTCTAAAACATTTTGAGTTGTTATATCTGACGAAGGTAACAATGAAGTAACTAAATGGTATGGCCCTTTAGCAATATCATTTTTAAATTTTTCATCAGACAGCCCCATACTAAACTTTGTTTCATTAATAAAATCTATTCTGTCTTTTTCTGAAAACTGAGTATTAATATTAAAGTATGTTTGCTTGTCTAATACAGGAATATTAGAGTTTTCTAAAAACATGGTATCGTCTAATAAGATCCAGTTTTGTTCCTCTTGCATCATTTCTTTAGTTAAAGAATAATTATCAAGACCTATATATTCTTTTGTAGGTACTTCATATTCTACTAAAGGTTCTTCAGGAAGCTCGTCTACTTTTAGCTGCATACCTGAAGTACCCTCAACAGGAGCAAGAGCCTCTCTGCTTCCCGGCATAGCTCTTTCGGCTTCTTCTAATACATTTGTAACTGTAGCCTGTACAGTCTCTCCTGCGGTACGTACAGGAGCTTTACCTCCTATTTTTGTAGACTCTACTGATGCAAACCTTTCAGATAAATCTTTTTTATTTACCGGAGCATGTTGAATAGAGTCATATCCTGCTGTTTTAAAAGCATCAATAATTTCTTTTTCAACTAATATAGGATGTAAAGCTATTTGGTCAGGTGAATAGCCTAAACCTTCTTCAATAGCTAAGGGCAATCTTTCTCTTTCTTTTTGTATTCTTTTTAAACTTTTAGCTAATTCTGCATCTGACTTACCAACCTGAGTAATAAAATCTTCTTGATCTAAAAAATTAGTAAGAGAAGTTACCTTAGGTATTTTTCCTGAATACTTAAAAGGATTTAAGGTTCTTATAGTTCCTCTAGGGTTACTCAAAACAGAAGGGTTTGTTTCAGCTATAGCTAAACCATTAGGATTGACACTAAAGTACACAGGAGTTTTAACTTGAGATTCTCTAACATGAGCATCTATGCGATCTTTACGATTAGCAGTGCTAAAAAGTTCTTCTGAAGACTCATCTAAGTAAGTAAAAAATTTACTTCCTTGTTTTCTAACTGCTTTAACTATACTACCAGCCATAAACTGGCGACGATTATTTAGCAGTTCACCTGACTGCTCTGAGTAAGGCATCCCTGTAGTTCTATCTACACGTTGACTAGGGTTTAAACCAGTTCTAGGAACCTCTTGATCAAGCTCACCGCCTTTAAAAAACTGAGAGCGTTGGTAATAAGACCTTTGAGTTTCTAACCAAGCATTTAAAGATTGTTCTTTTTTAGGTGGCTTTAATCCTACAGCCCTATCTATATCTTTACCAAACTCTTGAATATCTTTTTTTAAGTCTCTATTTTCTTGTAGACTAGGCAATGATCTATATAAACTATATCCGGGTACATTGGTAGCTATAAGCTCTCCGGGGCCTTTACGATATATTAAACCATCAATAGCATCGCCTACTATTGGGCCTGTTACAGCTTTAACACTAGATCCTAAAAAGCCTCCACCTATTTCAGCGTTTGCTCTAGCTCTTTCTGCATAATCAAAAAAACCTATGCCGCCCCAACGCTGAACAGCTTCCATAATGATTTCATCATTCTCTTGCTCTTCACCTTTATAGTTTTTAAAGTTACCGCCATTTCTAATCCAGTTAGTTCCTGCGGCAGCAGCAGTCATCAACAAACCAGTTGATAGAATTTTAGCTCCTCCGCGCATAGGATCTCTAGCTGCTTGACCATAAAAGTTTTTAAGTACTGTATTTGTAAAAGCTGTAGGGTATCCTAAGAACTGAAACAACACTGTACCCATAGGTGTCTGTTGTACGTGTGGGCGTATAGAAGCAGCTTTAGAAGGATCAAGAATTACTTCATTAGTAAAACGAGCAGCGCCTCCCATTACTTGCTTTTCGTAAAAACTATCCCATTTACGTAAGCCTGTAATTTCATCTCTTATAATTTTACCGTCTTTATCAAAATCAGGAGTGTATGTATTAGCTCCTTTTTGAACCCAACGCTTACCATCTTCTATATTAATACCTAGATCTAAAAGCTCTTGTTCTAAACGATCTACTTTCTTTTTATTAACGGCATTAGGAGTGGCTTCTAGTGCTACTATTTCTTTTAAATTACGAGTAATTAAATCTTTACCCATAGTAAAAGAAGCAAGCTGAACTGTACGAGTCCACTGCTCTAGTAAGTTAACTTTAAAAAAACCATTTTGAATTTTACGGCCTACTACACTTTGTACACCTTCACCAGCTAATCCATCAATACGCTGAGCTACTGCTTGGTTAATACCTAAAAATACTCTGTGCATTTCTGCAAGAGCATCTTCTTTACTAAGTTTGTGTCTATCCTGTAGTTCTCTAAGGGTGTTATCACTAGTACGTTGAACAGCAAACTTTAACGTCTGTCCCATGCCTCTAGCCCATGTAGCTGCATTAGTTCTAGTAAGAGGAATAAAAATCTCTGTTAAACTTGAAAGCGTAACTAAAGGTAAGTGAGCAAGCTGTTGACTTACTTTAATAAAATCTCCAGCAATGTTTAAACCGTTAGATCCAAAGTTAGATTGATCTAGACCTGTTGTAAAATTGTACATTTTAGCAAGCTGTTCTTTGTCAGCATTGTTTAAAGTTACGCCTTTCTTTGCTAATTCTTCAGCAGCAGGTTTTATCCAACGCTGATTAAACTCATTAAGATCAATACCTAATGTAGACTTTCTAGCATACAAGCGCGAGCTTTGATTAAAATAATCACGCATTAAAAGATCAAAGTCACTAGCGATAAACTTTTCAATTTCAAAGTCATCTAGCATAAACAATTTTCTAGGACTAAAAGAAGAAGGCATAACTGTGCCTAAAGTTTCAATATCTAAAGTATTGACTTCATTCTTTTTGCTTAGCATGTCATCAATAATTTGATTAGCTACTTTTGTTTTTTCACCTATTACATCTGCGCTAGGAGGAAGAGTACGTTCAATCTCTTTCTTTTCTTTAGCAGCCTTTTGCATTAGATTCCCTAACCTAAAAGATGCAGTTGGGTTTTCTAACATAAGGCCATCAACAGATGCAGAAACATTATATTTTCTATTTATACCTTCTACAAAGCTTTCTAAGTCTTCTTTGTTTTTAGAAGGTAGATCAGTTAATATTTCTTCATAAGCATTTGTAAGGTTAGTAAGCTGCTCATAGCGTCTACGATTAGCTCCTTCAGGAAGTAAAGACAACATAGTTGTATCGTCTAAAGATACAGCATCAGACTTAACCATAATGTCTGCTAACTCTCTACGGTTGCCTTGTACTTCTTCCCACAACCAACGGCGAGGAAACCAAGAGTTAACACCACCATTTAAAGGTCTACGATAAACTCCTACTTCTGCTCCATCTTTTAAAACACTATCTGCAAGCTTTCTTACTTTAGCAGCTACTTTATAATGAACATCAGTAGCTCCTTCTACTTGTACTTTAAAATCTTTACGTCTCATTAAACGAGAAAGAATTAACTCATCGTCTTTACTAATCTTGCCTTTGGGAGCTAATGGGCGTATAATATCTTCATAGGCTTGATGATATTTACCGTTGTAATCACTTAAAGTAGAATGATAGTCACTACCTATAGCAGAAGAACCTTTTCCTTCTTTAAACTTATAAGTATCGTACCTAAATGCTTTAAGCATTGTTTGCATTGTTTGAGAGCTTTCAGCTAAAGTTAAAAACCTAGTAACAGGTTTACCTACTGTTTTAGATATAATTGCGTCTTTAGCTTTAGAGGCTTTAAAACCTAAACTGTTTTCATTAACATAGCTTTCATCTGAAAATTTAACAAGGTTGTAGTGTGCTTCTTTTGAAAATGCAGTAGATACATTAGATAAACCTTTACCTAATGCTCCGCCTAAAACACCACCAATCAAAGAAGAAGTACCTACATCATATAGATTTAAACCTTCTCTAATATCTATACCGTCTATAGACTCTCTTTCTTGACGCAAATACTCATCAGCACCTGTCCATAAAGCACCTTCTGCTGCTCCAAACAGTGCAGTATTTTTAGCTTTATCTTTGTAGTATTGTTTAACAGCTTCTTGCCGTTGCATCTTACCTTTCTTTAACGTAGCTCCCCAATCAAGTTCTCCTGTAGCTTTATATACATCAAAAGAATCTGTATCTTTTCTTGCGTATGCAAGGCTTTTATCATTTTTAAACGACTTACCTACTTTCTTTAAACCTAATTTAGCAGCTTGAGCTAGTCCTTTATTTGCAAAAAGACCTGTGGCACTTGCTCCTCCAGTAAAAGGTGCAGCAATAACTGCTGCTAAACTCACAGGGTCAGTAGCTAAATCTACACCTGCGTCAGCTATAAACCCTAAATACTGTTTAAAGCCTCCCATATCTGCATTATCAAATCTTTGGCGCAGGTAAGTATAGTCCTTCTTTTGTTGATCTGTAAAAGAAGGAATATCTAATAAACTACGTTTAGCACTTGCACCTAAGTTCCAATCTTCATCACGTAAGTACTCATAGACATCATCTACAGCTTTGTCATCTTCTCCAATACTACTTAAAAATCTTTCAGCTACTTTAATATAGCTGTCATCATTTTCTAAAGTATCTAGAGTGTCTTTAGATCTTACAGATGCTCGAACTTTTGAAGGCGTGTAACCAAGACCGTATTGTTGAGTTGCTTTGCTCAATTAGTTATCCTCTTGTGCTGCTGCTCTTTTACGCAATTCTGCCATAACTTTTTCATATTCAGGATGATCTGGACGATACTTTGCTATATCATTTAAAACTTTTGTAGTGGCTTGAACTACTCCTTTAATACCTTCTACAATAGGAATTGGAGCAGCTTCAAATTCTGAAGCAGGAATTCTAGAAGCAGTTAAAGCACGACGAGCTTCATCTGGTGTTATTGCACTTGTTGATTTTTCACTTTCAGCCATTCTTAATCGAAATGCTTTAAGTCTTTTAGCTAAACTAAAATTACCTTCTGCTCCAGCCTTATTAACTTTTTCTTCAATAGTTTCGTCAGTATCTGTAGCTTCCACAACTTGAGAAGCTTCTTTAAATATCAAATGACGTTTATACATAGAATTAGCTACTTCCTCTAAAGAAGTAGGAACACGCACTGAAGTTATTTTTGTTTCAGGATCATACTCTGAAAAATCTTGTACTAAAGCAGCAGTTATTGTGTTTCTAATTGCAGTAGGATCTTGTAAAACATCGCCATGAAAAAATCCAGGTTGTTTTCCTTTGTAAAAAGCTTCTTCATTTACTCTTAAAACTTCTTCTGCATAATATCTAAATATTGATATATTAGAAGAATTTAAACCTGCTGCTTTTCTTTTAGGATCTGAGTATACTGTAGGGCCTAAATATGTTAAGTAGGAGTTTAATTTCTCTTCAGTCACCTCACCAAAAACATTAGTTATTTCAGATTTTTCAGGGCTTTGTAAGGCATCACCTATAAGAGTTCTAACATCGGAAGTAGCATTTTGAAAACTTCTATTTAAAATTGCATCAGACACTTTATTTAAAGGAGTAACAGTAACAGCTAAAGCAGCCATACGATTTGCTGTAGCTTCATCTATATTAGGATTATTAGCTATTTGATAACTAACATTTTGCATTAAATAAGGAACACTTGCTGCAGTTTCTGGGTTTGTTTGATTTACTGCTTGAGTATAAAAATTAGCAACACGCGCATCTCCTTCATTTATATCACGTTGATTTAAAGCATCCTCAACAAATTTATTTGCTAAAGCTGTGGGAGTGTCTATATTTTCTATACTTGTTTGAAACACAACTTGTTGAGTTTTTAAATTTTGTAAACGTGTTTGTTCATTAGGAGTTAAACTTTCGTTTGATTGTTTAGCTATTAAAGGAGCCATTTGATCAGTTATAGAACTAAGACTTCTTTTATAACCTAATAAAACATTTACTTTATCAGTAGACAAAGTACTATATTGTTCTTTTAAGCCATCATAAAAAGAACTTACTTTAGCCCTTTGTTGAATTTTTTGTTCTTCTGTTAAATTTGTATTAGCATTAATTCTTTTTCTTGCTTGGCTTTCTTCAATTGTAAAACGAGTAGTAGCTGCTGTTCGTCCCATTCCTCCAAAAACAACATCATTAAAAGCATTTTGAAACTCTACATTTCCCATATTAGGATTACTGTGCATAAGTTTTTGTAAAGCTTCAGTAGCTTCTGCTTTTAAACCCGGAGCTAATTGAGTAAGTACCCCAGCATCTTCTTGAGGCAAGGATGCCCAAATACCAAAATCAGTATCTTTAACTGCTTCATAATATTCTTCAGGAGTAGTAGACCCTGTCCAAGCTTCCATAGCTTCTACACCTTTTTTAACTTCAGCAGTTAAATAACGATTACGAAAAGCTGCTATTTGTTCTTGTTGATAATCTAACTTACGTGCTAGTTTACCTCCTATCTTACTCATTAATCCATAATTATCAGGATCAATACTAATACCCATGTTTTCTAAACTTCTAAGATTTGTTTGAAATTTTTCAAAATCAAAAGCTTGTCCTGAACGAACATAATTTACTTTGTCCATAACAACACTGTTATAAAGATTTTCTACAGCCTCATGATTTTCATCGGACATACCCCAAGTATTTCTTTGTGCTTCATAGTCTTCATAACTTTTAAAAGAAGCTCTAGGAAGTAAATTAGGAAACTGACTTACAACAGTTCCCCAAGCTTGTTCGCCAAAAACTTTACGAGCAGCTTGAAGGTTTTGTTGAGTTCCTTTAGATGAATCATCAAATTGATAACCATTATTTACTAAACTTTCATACTGTCCTGAAGTTTCTTTATTACGTTTAATTTGATTAGTAGCATCTGCACGAAGCTTTGCTAACTCTAAATTATTTTCAAAGTTAGCATTATCCATTTTTTCACGTAGCTTATAAGTCTGGTAATTATCTGTAATACCTATTAAAGTATCTATAATACGTCCACTATTGCGCTTTAAAAAACTAGGTCTTTTTCTACGAGTTTGTCCACGTATTTGATCGACAACAGAGCCATAATCAAAATTTGAAATATCTGGTCTTTTAGCCATTACACTTTTCCTAATAAACTGGGAGCTTGTTCAGCTTCATCACTTGATTTAGTTTTAGATAGTAGACTTTGAGTTTCAGGCAAAGGCACATCTTCAATAGTTTCTAATATTTCAGGAGACACGCTTCTAACATCTATGCCTCCTTGCTTTCTAAGACCTTTAAAATCTGTTTCTTCTTTAATAGCATTAATTACTTCATTAGCTAATTCAATTCTTTCTTCTTCATCAATCTCTTCGTTTTCACCTCTATAGATTTCATAGTCTCTAAAACCTGCTCTTTCTGATAAAGCCATTAACACAACCATAACTGGCTCTGCTAATAACAGCATCATGTCAGGATTCCAGTAACCTTTTCTAAAACCATCTTCTAAAAGCATTTGAGCTATGTCTGCAATAGGAAACTCATTCATTGCTAAAACATCTAAAACACCTGATAGTCTTTCTTCATCACCTAAAATACCTTCAACAATAAAATTAAGACCTTCGGGAACTTTAGTAAACCTAGGCGGTTTTTCCCATGGATAGGGGTTATCTACAGGATTAGTCAAAGACTGTCCCGGTATTGGCCTATTAAAAGGACTAACCAAAGCCATTGTTTCCGGATTTAACATTCTTTCTTCTGCCATAACTTTAACCTACTTGCATTGATGCCATAGAATTTAGAGAGCCGTAAATATTACCAAACCCTGCTTTTTGTCTAATTTGATTTAGAGTACTAAAAGGATTAGCTACATTTCCTGTAGCCATTTGATTTGAAAAATCCATAGCCATTGTAGGAGCTTGATATGCAGTAGTTGCTCCTATTTGAGAAAGCGTAGCTACTTCTGCTGCTGCATAAGGATTTCGACTAGGCATTTCTACAGGCTCAGGAGGAGATAATAAAGCTGAAGCTGCTTGTGCTGTTCTAAAAACTCCTTGTTCTCCTGCAAAACCTTGAAGCTTTCCTCCTGTTAGTTCTCCAAGATCATAAGTTTGTGCTCTTCCTAAAACATTGCCCATGCCTGAAAGTGGATTATTTCCTGCTTGATAAGCTTCTTTAAAGCTTGAAAACTCTTGAACACCGTTAATTTGTCCAGCAGGCGTTAGTTCTAAACTTATATTATTAGAGTCTGTTAAACCTTTAGATGGTTCTACTAAGGATTCATATAACTCTCTTGTTTCAGGATTTTTTAAAGAATCTCTTAATGTACTTTGATTCATAGATTTAAAATCTGCTATTTGTGTTTCCATTGAAGAAGTTAAACTTTCAGGAGTTAAAGAAGTAGCAGATTCGCCTTGTAAGGCCGTGTCCATAACACTAGGGTCAGCCAATAAACTTTTTGTTTCCGTTGCTGGTGGAGGACTTATCAAACTTGGTGCATCTGCCGGTGGAACAGCAGTTAATCCTGCTTCTGTACCTGCTGTAGTAGTAGCTTTTGCACCATCAGCACCAGTTAATATATCTTTTTGTAAGTTCATAGATGCTGAAGCTGTTTGTTGTGTTGCTTGCTGGCCTACTTGTTGAGTTGTACCAGATACTACTTCAGGTGTAAAAGTAGCACCTTGTTTAGCTACTTCTGCTCCGCCATTAGCAACAGCTTTTGTTACACCTTCAGAAGTTGCTGCTAGAACAGACTCTCCAGTGACAGTGCCTGCTGCTTGTGTGAGATTATTTGTTTGAGCTACAACTCCTTCAAGAGTAGTATCTAAAGCTTTTTGAGTAGTTTTTTCACCAACAGTTTTTAAAACTTCTGTTTTACCAGCTTCAACTGTACCTTGAGTTACTGCTTCTATTCCTGCTTCTTTACCAACTTCGGCAGTCGCTGTAGCTGCTGCTGTGCTTGCGGCTGTTCCTCCTGCAACTCCTTGATACATAGCTTGGAAAATAGAACCAACACCAAAGGCTAAAGATACCATACCAATAATTCGTCCTATTTTAGAACTCATTACTTTCATAATACCTTTACCTAGTTTTTTAAGGCCCTTACCTATTTTTTTAAAAAACTTTTTCATAGTGCTAATAATCCTCTTTGTATTGCTCCTGCTTGTAAATCAGTATAATCATATGTAGCTGAGTCTTGCCCTAGTGCTGCTACAATAATAGAAGCTCTACGAGCCTGATCACCTTCATAAGCTTTAAAGTCATGGTCTGCTTGATCTCTCATTTCCTGCCATAAAAATGCATTAGCTTGTTGAGTCATATTGTAAGCATTCATAGAGTTTTGCATATTAACTGCATTCTCTGTTGCAGTATCTAGCTCATTAGCTCTACGCCTCCAAGCAACATTAGATGCTTCTACTGCTGCTGAGTTTTGAGCCATCCATGAATCCCTTTGAAAATTAACATTAGAATTAAATTTATTAATATCATTTTTCATAGTAGCATTAAATTTACTTACATCTGTTTGTCTATTTGCGTCTTGAGCAGCCATTGTATTTTTTTGAGAAGTATTAAACTGTGCCATTGAATTAGCTTGTGTAGCATTAAACTGATTCATGGTTGCTGCTAAGTTAGCATTAAATTGATTTACTTGATTTTCTGAACTTGCATTAAACTGATTAGCTGCATTTTCAGCAGCTTGATTAGATAACATTCTTTGTTGTTCTTGTTGAGCATTTAAAACATTTGTTTGTTGTTGAGCATTTAAATTAGCCATGTCCATTTGTAAAAATGATTGAGCATTAGTAATTGCTACTTTTGTACGTGCATCTGCATTAGCCATATCCATAGAAGCCATAGACGTAGCATTTTGCATAATTGCTTGTTGACTAGCATTAAAATCTGTTAAAGTCATAGTTTGCATAAACTTACTATTAGCTAACTCTACTTGCTGTGCTGCATTAAACTTAGTTAAATCCATATTAGCTATAGTAGTAGCTTTTTGAACAGCAGCTTGTTGATCTACATTTAATTGAGCAAGACCCATACTCTCAGCAATTTTTGACTGAGTTAAATTAGTCTGCATACGTGTATTAAGGTTTGCTAATTCAGTTTGTTGTTCAGCACTAAGATTTTGTGAATCTGCTTGATTCAAAGCAGAAAGATTTGCAAGCCTCATTTGCTGATCATTATTTAAATTAGCAAGTTCCATTTGCTGTTTAAACGCTGCATTCTTTGAAAGAAAATCAGCACCTATTTGCATATCTACAAGACGCTTTTGATTGTAAGCAGTCATATTTTCACGAGCAGTAGAATCTTCTATTTGAAGATTAGCTAGTTCTATTTGTTGTTCATTGCCTAAATTTTGAGCATTTATAGCTTGTTGATTTTGAGCATTAAGAACTGCTGCTTGCTGTCTATTTTGTAAATTTTGAGAACGTGTTTGTTGTTCTATTTGTGCAGAAGTCATTACAGCATCTTGTGTAAATTGACTTTGAAGCACATTCATTTGTTGAGCCATTGTAGCTGTTTGAGAAGCTGCTGTTTGTCTATTAGACAAATTAGCCATACGGCGTTGCATGTCCAGCGTGGACTGCTGCATATTAGCCTGCTGCTCATTAGATAAATTCTGCGCTGAACGCTGCTGGAGAGCCTGTGCGTTACTTTGAGCTATAGGCATAGCAGAGGTTATGATAGTGTTAAAAAGCGCGTCACGGCCTACTGAGGAGGCTGAGAGGCCCCTTTGTGCTAACATCTGCTCTACATTAGATAATGCAGGTTTAGCCCATGCAGGAGTTTTACCATCCTCCATACCGGCTAACAGGGTTTCCATCTGTGAAGATACTAAAGCTTCTGTAGGTAAAGCTGCAATAGCTGCACGTACTTCTACAGGCTGATCATCAATTTGCGCTTCTACAGTTGCAGGATCTTCTACAATAGCTGCTGTAATATCAGGAGGTAACTCTCCTACTTCTGCAAGCATTTCTGCTGCTGCACCTTTTGCAGCCGTACCTTTTACTGTTCGTCTTTGTGCAACTTGAAATCCTACAGTATCTATAATCTGCGCTGCTTGCCCATCATCCGCAGGCGTACCTGTAATAGCTTCTCGTTGTGCTGCTTCTGCTTCTTTAGTAGGAGCTACATCTGCTACTTTACCTGTAACTTTATCTACATAAGAACCATCAGAAATATTAAACTCTGCTACATCAGCTTGTGCTGCTTTTTCTTGTGCAGCATCTCTTTCTGCTGCAACAGCACGTTCACTAAGAGTAGCTTGTGCTGCTTCTGCTTCACGGCTTACACTGCCTTGCGCTGCTATAGCATCTTTTACAGGGCCTACTTTAACTGCTTGCATTGTTGCAAGTTTAGCATCTGAAGGTTTTTCAGCTTTAGCTGTATCAGCTATTGATGTTGTAGTACCTGTGCTTTGTGCTTGAGCTGTATCAGAAGTAGAATCACTACTTAATGTAAAAGAACTAGTATCTTGTGTAACAGGTGCAGAATCAGCATCAATTTTACTTAAATCTGTTTCAGGATCTAAATTAACATTAGGTGCAGCTTTTTTAAAATCACCCTTAGCAAATTCTTCTGCTCTTTTAGCTGTAGATTCAAGTCTTGTTTTCTTTTCTTCACTCATTTCAGAACTCACTTGTTTTTTATTTGAACTACTATCTTGATACCCTGTATTTCCTACAACGTTTTGTTCGTCTCCTTGAGTAGTAGAATCTGTTATATCTGTAGAACTACCGCTTCCTGAGCCTTCATTAACATCAATCATAATTTCATTAGCTTTAAAATCACGATCATATTGTGCTTTAGCTTTTTTATAGGCATTAAGACCGCCTACATTACCGCCGTAATCTTTTCTTTTAGGAGGCTCTTTAGTTAAATCAGAACTAATAAACTCTGAACCCTCAGCTTTTTTAATTCTTTTATTTTTATTACGGAGAGCTTTTAAAATTTTATTATTCATTATTTAACTTAAATGTGCAAAAATAACAGAAGCAGCTCCTGCAAAAACAACAGAAACAACAAGCCATGCAAGTCTTTCCCACCGTGCAGCATGAGATGTGGCTAACTCCCTTAACTGTTTTAACTCAACTGTGGCTTCTCCCCAACGCTCTCCACATTCTTTCTCATGTTGAGCAATCTTTTCTAAAGCCTCTAGAGCTATTTCCATCTCAGTTTTTACTGCCATAACTACTTTCACCTACTGCTTTGCTTTACCAACATTAATGGCTAACAAGTCTGTAAGTTTGTAAAACTTTTCAACCCATTTATTATTATTAGGAATAGGTTTTAAAGCAGCAATAATAGAAGCTACAGTAACAATTGTTGTAACAATATTAATTAAATCCATCTTTAACTCCTTAAAAGATTATAGCATATTTTCTGAAGGTTGTCTACTGTTAAGATCCTAAAATTGGACGAGTGTTTGGGAAGTTTTCTGTACTGGGCCAGTCACGCAAAGCCTGACGGTAAGCCAACACTGCTTCAGCATTAGGGTAATCAGAAACTGTAGCGGCTATGTCTGTTCGCTGTAGTTCAGCGTCACGCCAGCGTCTAGCCTTCACTTCAGGAGAGATCGTTTCTTCTGCTATTATTAAAGCCATTATTTCACCCTCATATAAACAGTTCCGCCTAGTTCTACGCCATTGTCTGATTGGCTTGATGTAATCTTATGAATTCCTGTCGCCGGAGAAAATTTATTTACGGAGTCTGTGGAAAGATTAGTTACCCAAAAATTAGTACCATCCCAAGCTACATCATGTGGGGTTGTAAAGTCAGGTCGTACACTAAAAGACCCCAAATTAACCCCTGCTGTGCTGTATTTATAAACTGCGTCAGCGCCATTCGCGAGCGCCCATAAGTAAGTCCCGTCCCAAGTAATTCCTGTCCAAGAGTAACTTTCGTTAGCCACAGAAAAAGACTCATTTTGATAAACTCCTGATGAGTTGTATTTATAAACTGCGGAAGTAGTGCCGCCAATAACCCAGAAATGAGTTCCGTCCCAAGTAATTCCTGAGGGGACTGTGTCTTGGCTCCCTACAGAGAAAGATACGTTTTGATAAACGCCGCTTGTACTCCACTTGGTTACATCGTCTCCAGTAGAACCAACAACCCAAAGGTAGCTTCCGTCCCAAGTTATACCCTGTGGTCCGGTTTCTTGGGAAGCCACTGAAAAGCTACTTTGCTCCACCCCTGCCGTGTTGTACTGACGAACTGTGTCAGTATCAGTCCCAACCATCCAAAAGGAAGTGCCGTCCCAAGTAAGTCCGTAGGGGTTACCTTCACCTGTTGTTGAAAAGCTTGTACCAGAAAAAGCGAAAGTACTGGATGCATCTGGGTAAACGGATAAATCATCCTCAAAAACACCCGCCTTTAAGTACACCCTACCGTCAGCCAACGTGACAACATTTTCAGCCCTGTTTAATATAACAACTTCATTTACCTGTGATGCGCTACCGCCACCACCTAAACTAATAGCCATCTATAGCTCCCTCCATCCAATTGTTGCATCAACGTAAACCAAAGAAGCTCCAGCATCTGCTGCTAACTCGCCATCGTCTGCCGTTGAATTTATTTTTGAGCCGTTACGAGCTACAGTAACTGTGCCGGTTCCAGCGTTCTTAATGAATACTACATCACCAGCACTAGGGCTTGCGGGTAGCGTGATTGTTACTGCACTGCTTGAGTTGACAATAAGTTGATCACGCGCAACGGCTGTATAGTTTCCTGTTTTAATAGCAAAGTTATTAAACGCTCCACCAGCACCTACTGCAAGCTTTGCAGATGTTATGGCACCGTCAGCGATTGCAGAAGCTGTAATGGCATTATCAGCAATACCAGTAGCTTTAATTTTTGTTGTAGCCATTTTACGCTCCTAGTTCTGGGCGAGTAGCTGGGAAGTCTGACGTGCTAGGCCAATCCCGTAGTGCCTGACGGTAAGTTAAGATGTTATCTCTGTTAGGCCAGTCTGGGGTTTGTGCTGCTTTGTCTGTAACAGCTAACTCCATATCACGCCACATGCGACCAGCTTCTTCTGCTGTAGGCTCTGGAGGCGTAGGTTCAACGCATAACTCATAGTGGTCAAAGTTAGCCTCAACAAAGTCAGCATCAGCAATGATGGTATTTGTGATGTTACCGTCAGCATCTTTAATATTATATTTCACTTAAATCTCCTTACGGTATGTACTGGATAACAACACAGCCTTCACCACCACGGCCTGAAAGAATGTAGTTATTGGCAGAACTAGAAAAACTCCAACCACCCCCGCCGCCTATTGATGCGTGGCAATTACCGGGGTACAGAGGAGTATTCGTATACGCACTCCCTGCTCCTGCTAACGGACCCGCCGACGCATCTCCTACTGCATTGTCATAAGTGGTATGAGCTACCACCGTCTGAGATCCAAGACTGCCAGATATTTGACCTAACTTAGAGGAATAAAAATCACCCACTATGTCACAGTCACCGCCAATACCATCGTAAATGCTGGTACCAGTACCGTCATTACCCGTCCCTAATAAACCAACAGCGCCACCACCTTTATAATAACCGCCGCGTCCACCTGTAGTATTTAAGTCTCCATTTGATCCTACGCCGCCGTTAGTAAAGGCTCCGTTTGTTAAAATTCCTCTGGCTCCACCAGTAGCCGTTAATGTGGCGGCTAGTCCTGTACCTGAAACGGTTGTAGTGCCTCCATCTACACCATTACCTATTACTCCTTTTACCGACGCTCCACCTGCGCCAATAACAACAGTGAATGAGCCGGCAGTAGTAACGGCTAAAGAGTCCTTTCTGCAATAACCTCCTGCCCCACCGCTTTGTGTGGTGCTGGTGTTGTTGGTTCCAGAGCCACTACCGCCAGCACCAATAACGTGGATCATTATATTGCCGTCTTGAGGCGGAACCCATGTCTGTGACTTGTGTAAAAAGATTGTAGGGAATGACGCAGAGCCGCCACCGCTAATGAAATCTGTAAAGTTGCTCATGCCATTGCCCATCCTACTGTAGAGTTTGTATAAATAAATTGAATTGAAAGATATTCTTTATCTAGTGTCATATCAGTACCACTAGACATAATGTTACTTCCATTACGTCCAACTACTGTGTCTGTAAAGTTTCCAACTGTAATTAACACTCTTTGACCAATTGTAGGTGACGCAGGTAATGTAATAGTTTGACCAGCAGTATCCACATATACATGTGTGTTGGCTGTAGCTGTTATGCTTGAACTGGTGACTACTGAGGTTATACCAACTGTTACAGGCTCAGAAGCAATCTTAGCTGCTGTTACAGCATCATCTACTATAGAGTCTGTGACCACTGCACTAGAGGCAAGTTTAGCTGCTGTTACTGCGTCATCTACTATAGAAGCTGTTACAACTGCACTCGCTGCTAACTGGTCAGCACCTACAGCATCGTCTGCAATCTTAGCTTGTGTAACTGCATCGCCTGCTAATTTAGCTGTAGTAACCGTACCATCGCCCGGAGTTGTTGAAGCAGCAACAGTAGAAATAATAATAACTTCAACAGCAACGCCTGAAGCCGGAGCAGTGCTAAAAGTAAGCGTAGTTCCGCTAAAGCTAAAAGTATCTTTATGCTGATATACACCATCAAAATAAACTTGAATAGAGTTTTCAGAAGCAGGTGTAACAGACATGGTGAGCGTTGTGTCGCTTCCATCCCCTGTCATGGTGTCTAGCGTGAACTGAGCCTCACCGCCTCCAATGTCTCCCCAAGAAGTAGTGTAACCTTCAAACTTTCCAGTTGTACTGTTATATCTAAACTGTCCTGCTGAAGCCGTAGGACGCTGTGCTGTAGTACCAACAGGGAGTTTTAAAGCTCCTGTCGTACCCATTGTAGTAGTAATTGCTGTAGCGTGATTACCCATATAATCATGTGAGCTACACTGATAATATAAAATATTAGGCGTATCAGACGTTACAGCTATTGTAGTATGAGCACCGGCACTTCCGGGAGTTCCTGAAGTTGTTACACCAGTTGTGTACGCCGAAGTCTTAGCTGCGTCATAGTAGAAACGTAAGGGATGTCCAGTGTTTGAAGAATCAGATTGATCAAACTTATAGTAATATTCACTAGAACTTGTAACGCTATCTACACCCAGTAAAGATAATGCTGGAGACTCTTCATCATTTAAAAAATATGCACTGCTAGAACCATCACCATTATAAGGATGTGATGAAGTTTTTGAAGCTACTGTAACTGTAAACACTACAGGGCTTGAAGCACTACCATAATCTCTTGTCACGATAGAACCAGTAACTTGAGAGTCTACATAAGCTTTAACAGACTGTTGAGTAGGCACAAGTGTTGCACTATTAGAAGACATAGTATCTTCATCTACGAATGCAGTTACATTGATTGAACCATCGTTAAGACTTCCAAAAGTTAAGTTTGTAATGGCAACAGCATCAATTGTGCCACCTTCTACTTTATTACCAGAAATCTGATTGTCTGCAAGTGTAAGAGTACCTCCTGAGACATCTAAAGCATTACCAGATCCTACAGTAATATTAGCACCATCTACAGTGCCTCCATTAATATCTGGATTTGTTAAAGTCTTGTTAGTAAAAGTTTCACCACCTGCAAGCGTAGCTACAGTGCTGTCAATTGCAAAAGTTACTGTATTACCTGAACCAGACGTATTAATACCTGTACCGCCTGTGAAGGTCATAGCTTCGCTGTCAAGGTCAATGCTTAAAGCACCACCAGAGTCTGCACTGAAGTCCAAGTCCTGTGCAGTTACTTGAGCGTCTACATAAGCCTTAATAGACTGCTGCGTAGCTAAAGACGTATTACTATTAGAAGTTAAATCATCTTCATCAAGAATAGAGGTTACTGTAGTACCACTGTTTAATACAAGGCTGTCAAGATTAGCAGTACCATTAATGTATAAGTCTTTCCACTCAGCCCCTGTAGCACCTAAGTCATGAGTATTATCCGCACTAGGAAGCAAGTCAGAAGCTACATCAGCACTAAAAGATACTGTATCTGTAGCAGCATCACCAAAAGTTAAGTTACCTGCAATGGTTGCGTTGCCAGTTACTGTAAGATTACCGCCTACACTTAGATTATTAGAAAGCGTTGTAACGCCTGTGACACCTAAAGTACCTGCAACTGTAGCATTTACATCTACATCTAAAGTATCTACATGTGCTGTGCCATCTAAAAATAAATCTTTAAACTCTAAAGAAGATGTGCCTAAATCAATATCATTGTTTGTTACAGGTACAATAGCACCATCTTGAATACGAATTTGCTCTACAGCAGCACTAGAAACTTCTACATAAAAACCAAGACGATTGTTTGTTCCGTCTACTTCAATCTTGTTAAGAAAATCAAGATCACCAATTTTAAAAATATTACCGCCCTGACCAGCAGTACCATCGTGTCTGTGGCCTGTGCTTACTGCACTGCTAGAAGAGTAAGCAAAAGAGTTTACTAATTGGTTATATTCGTTATTAAATAACGATGCTGATATAGTATCTCCATCAGCGAATGTACTTTGTCTGGTATAGCTCTGAGCCATCTATTATCTCCTTCCTGATGGAGTGTAGTCTATATAAAGACCATTCACTGTATATGGCGATTTTTGATCTGAACTTGTTACAATAAAACTTACAGTATGCCCACTGCCTTGAACTGTTTGGCGTACTAGAGGATCTGCTGGAGCACCAAATACATTGGCTCCAAATATGCCTGACCCAAGAATACTAGGCAGAGGAATAGTATCTAATATATAATCTAAAGGTTGTGAAATTAAAGGATCTTCATAATCATAACGTACACGTAATGTAGGCTGGATAGCCCCTTCAGGACTTATAGACAACCGTACATAACGTAAAGTCTTTTTAGTGCCTACATCACCAAAGTCTAAATTAGGTGTCTGATAAGCTGCTCTAATGTCAGCAGGATTACCACCATAATCAAAAGAAATACCATCATCATGATTGTAGATATAGCCGTCACTATCTCCATGCCACGTTTGTTCAATACCATCTATGTCTAAATCCGATGTTAAAGCAGTAGCTTTGATACCTTCAGTTTCTGAATACTGAAAACCTTCATTCGTTAATGTAGCGATAACACCTTTAGCAGCAGCATTGGTTGTACCATCTGTATTATAAAATAATCTATATTGTGATTTACTTCTAAGTACAGCACTTGTGATATCTAAGTTATCAATGTTAGCCGCAATACTTTTAATTGTAGGCTGAATAGGTCTACTTACAGTTCCTAATTCAACGTCACCAATTCGTACCGTACCTGCAACGGTTCTAAGACCGTCAGGACTCAAGAATAACAAGTCACCTGCAATTTCTTGAATACTCTGGGCATCCATACAACCTACGTTTTTTGTAACTGGTTGTACTACAATATTATTAGAATCATTAATGTTAAGAAGTTTAAAAATACTATTCTTACAAAAGATAATAAGGTCACTACGGAAACTAGCCAAGCCTACTACTTGGTCTTCAAGTACAATAGAGCCTGCTCCAGTTCCTGTAAAGTTATCAGGATCATTCGTATG
>Ga0181379_1000439_pt1 | contig 20894 bp, 24 predicted proteins | sample 2SPOviralmetaG_FD_130115 | JGI IMG/M metagenome (GOLD analysis project Ga0181379, IMG submission 130115) | Marine viral communities from the oligotrophic San Pedro Time Series (SPOT) site, San Pedro Channel, CA, USA - 2 SPOT_SRF_2009-07-10 | ecosystem: Environmental > Aquatic > Marine > Strait... | reverse complement strand
TTTGCTGAGTTGTAATGCTTCCTGTACGTCGTTTAGTGTAAGTTGTAACGGCATTTGAACCAGTAGAGTGTACCACTGTATCCGAGTAACTATTGCTAACTACCGTGTCTCTCCTTACAGGTAAACCAGTTAAATACTGATAAATCTCTTGGTTATACTTTTCGGTGATTTCTTCAATGTCTTCCTCGGTAAACACCTCAGAAGCTTCATGTAAGGTACGGGTACTGAAATAAGAATTATCAGAGGAATCTGTAAATACTTTGATCCAATGTCTAGGAGCATGTATGACCATTTCGCTAATGGTGTTATTAGAGTTTTCCTTTGCTAGGAAAAGGAAAGAATAATCCTCTAATACATCTTCTCCAAAAGCATCTTCGCCAATGGAAATCCGATCTCTTAAGACAATGTATCTGCCATACCCATTTGCAATTAGGCTGTTAGTACCTGAAGTGTACCCTTCATATTGATCTAATTTTCCTGGGAGGGTTCGGTACTCTATCTTCGCAAAACTGAAAATAATACCTGTGGATGCAGGAAACTGAACGTACCCAATGTCACTAGAATCTTCGTCAAAAAAGTAATACTGTCTGGGTATCTGATCTTCTTCTGGATCCCAAGAGGTATTAATAAAATCTCCCATGTAGAGTTGAGAAGGTAGATTGTTAATAAACCTATACAAGTACTCTAAACTCTCAGGATTATCCGATAGGATATCTACTCCCCAACTGACAAAAATGTCATCAATTTTACTTAACTCAGGGGCATTATCTTTAATCTGTTTAATAAAATCATCTACATCTATTCCTAACTTTTTGCAGATAATATCGGTGCTTCTTTTTGCTTCAGGATATTTCAGATTTCCAGAAGAATCCACTGCATTAATAAATTCACGAGAAGCACCATCATTAAAATAATCTCCCTTTCTTAAAGGGATTATTGGAAAAGCACTTCCGTTAGAAAATAAACCTTCAGGGTAATAAGGAAACAGTAGATCGTTATAGACGTTATTTGCACTAGGGTTTACAACCAAAACATAATATAAGCTAGGTCCTTCACTCCCACCTGTAGGAGTAAAATTCCCCCTACCTTCCAAAGTAAAAGCTTTAGCAGTCGAGGTTACTCCATTCCTCGCTGTGTAGACGTTCTTGGTTCCATCTTTAGTCACATAAATCTGAGTGCTGTTTTCCCACCCTATCACATACCCTGACCCTATATCAGGTGCTTCCCCTACCAGTTTTAACTCAAGGTAAACATCATTTGCAGTGGGTACTCGATAGCTCGAAGTGTACCCAGGGTTTCCTTGAAGACTGAGAATACCGTTCGGGTTTCCGGCAACAATACCGGCAAATCTAGCTAGAGCATATCTGGCGTTAGCATCTTGAATATACCCTTCAGGCATATCGCTACCGAAACTTCTTCTAGGCAAACCTCTGTAAAACCCATTATTACTTAAAGAGGCATAATTGAAAGCCTGCCTAGAAACTCCTCTGTGACCTGTTTGAAGCTCACTGATGATAGTAGGTCCCATAGGACTGTTAGAGCTTACAGCCTTTAATATGGCATCTCTAATGAGATTTCTACCTTCTTCAGCTAATGGGCTTGATTGAGCGTTTACCAGTATTATCCTATCTGTGCTAAAAAAGCCCATTTTACTACCTTAATCTAAACCGTCTTTCAATTTATCAATAACGTCTTTAGTAGACTCAGAGCCAAAACCAAAACTAGATGATGATAGGTTACCATCAAAAACGCCATTCAGAGTTGCGTATTGAACGTTAAAGGCATCAGTCATAATCTTAGCTGCCTTCTGCTCTGCGTCCCTTAGGAAGCCTTCTGCTTGCTTATCATACACACTACGTTGCTTACCAACCAAACCTTGAATAGGGTTATTTGCAACAGGTTTCTGATTTGTGTCACTAACTTGACCAATTTCAGTAATTTGTTTAATCGAAATTAGTTCAATTTCAGAATCAAGTTTATCTTTCTGTTTAGTGCGTAAATCAATTTGAGAAGTAATCTCAGCTTCTTGTTTAGTGCGTAAGCTAATTTCAGAATCTGTACTGTTTTTACGTAATTCAAGATTCTGGGTATCAATAAATAAGTCGTTCTCAATTTTAGCTTTTTGAACTTCAGCTACTTCTTTATCTACCTGTACTTTTTGCTCTTGTACTTTAGTTAAAGCAGTGTCTTGCTCAATTTTAAGGATTCTTGTGTCGATTTCACGAGATTCTAAATCAAGTCTTTCGGTAGAAATAAAGATATCATTGTCCAGCTTTTCAAGCTGTTTACCGGATAATTTAACATCTTCCAGTACTTTTAAATTTTGAGATTCAGTTAACTTAACTTGAGCCTCAGATTCTTTTTTACGTAATTCTAAGTTAGCGTTCTCTACATCAATGTTATTACGAATCTGTTGAATCTGTACGTCTAACAATTCCGTTTCTTTAAGAAGTTTAGCTTTTTGCTCATTAAGCAATTCAAGCTCTAAGCTAACTTTATCTTTATTAAGTAGAAAGTTGACTGACTCGTTTAAAACACTTGAAAGAGAGCCAAGATACACTTTAGCGTACTCAGCTCCCCTCAACTTATCTCCTTGAAACTGTGCATCCATGTGTAAAGTCATGGTCTTAAACAATAAGTCAAAGACACCTGTACCATCTAAACTGACGCTGGTTAAATCAGATACTGAAATATCTGGTACTTGTTGAGTAGAATGCACAGTCATAGGTTAGTCCTCTAATCTATTAGTTAAACGCTGCTCTTCTGCCAGTTTTTCTAGCTCTTCTTTGGTAAGATCCTCTAGTTCAATAACATTAAATGCAGGACTTAATACTGTGCGTTTACGGGTAACACCGTACTTACTTTCTTCACTTTCAAAAGTCTGAAATTTACGGCTTTTAAGATCATCCACCAAAATTTTCTCAACATGCCATTCACGATCAAAAGGAACAAATCGTCCAATAGTTCCTAACACAGAATTACCTACCTGTACTCGGATACCTTTGCGAGATTTCAGCATAGGATTCAGGCAAGAGAGTTTAATTCGAACAAGACTTTTTGCTGAATCTAGTTGCTCTTGAACCACTTCTTCAGGAGTTTTCGTATCCTCATTGGTCTTACCATTCTCTAACTCAGTTTCTTCAGCTAAGTTAAGAATCTCTTTTTCAATCTTTTTAAGTAAAGTAGCTTCTTTAATATTACCCGAGTAGCTTACGCCTAACTCGTCTGCTTTTTCTTTTAATTGATCTAACGTCCAATCTTTCATATCGTTACCTTTAAATAATTACTCTATTACACCTAAAAAGGGAGCTAAATGCTCCCTTCATAAAACTGAGTAAAATCTAGTACTCAGCGATTGTTTTAATCAATGCGATACGTTCACCACGAACAAGCAAGAAACCGTAGTACCACTGGATACTGGTAAAACCAATCATGCCGTATGGATCCTGACGATCAGCATTTTCAGAGCCAGGCATCTTGTTAATAATCTTAAACTTAGATGTACCTTTGCTGTCAGTTTGGAAACCAATAGTATTAAACGAATCATTACCTACGACTAACATAGGGAAGATATCGTATTTACCCCCAGTTGTGCGGTAACCGGCGTTAGACGTTTCGTTTGCACCAGCACCAGCCCAATGCATCATTTCACGATAAACGACAATAGTGAACTGACCCACTTTACCAATTTCCCCTGGTAAAGGTTGACCTGCAGCTGCATATTTCTCAACAGAAACAAACGCAGGTTGACCAAAATGATCAGTCATTTTCTCAATCATTGGCTGTAACTCAGAGCCAATATACATGACACGAGTTGAGCGAATGGTGCGAGTATCCTGCATACGGGAGCCAGAAATTACTTTGGTATCTTTATCACAACGGTTATCATCTAGCGTAATAGATAAACGCATTAAATCGTTATAAGTTACCAAAGAAAGACTACCAGTATTACCTGATACCGTTTCATCTGAAACTGCAGAGCCACCATAACGAACGACACCCGCAGAGTTGAGCAAATCAATTTGTAGTAAATCTTCACAAACCTCATTTGCAGCAAACATCATTTCACGAGTCATGTGCTCCTGTAACATTTCATCTGTATCAAAGTCTAAAGATTCTCTTGTCCACTCACGGAACATACCGTAAAGCTCTAAGCTACCTTCAATCTCAATACGTTTACCGCCTACACGGTTCTTACGACCACCATTTTCATCTAAACGAGGCAACTTACCTAAGATGGTACCTACGTCTTTAGATGAGCCATACAAGTTACCTGATGTAGGTACTGCATCTACGTCATCAACTACCAACCAACCTGCATTCCCGGCTGCAGTTTTTGCTGTTGCATAATCACCATGAGAAGAACCAAGCTGCTCGTTGATAATTTCAACGGCTCTAGCTTCTGCTGCTGTAGTTGCGGCAGATGCATTTGCACCTTCACCGGTTGCATACGCAGTAGTGTAAACATTCTCACGACCAGCAATACCTGAACCATCTGGAGCAATAAGTTTGATGGTTTTCTTTAAGGTAGTTGAAACACCATTTGCATCAATACCTTGGTCGTTAATGTTAGCGTCATCGAGCATAGGTAAATACTCGTAACGTTTAATGGTCTTACCCATGTGCTTAGGCATATTAATGGTTGAGGCTAAATTACTGAATACAGTTTCTTTAGCAATCTGAATAAGGGCTTTCTTCTGCCACTTAAACATCTCAAATTGTTCATCACCAACAGATGATGGGTTTCCATTAATCGGGTCTTTATATTGTTGACCTGCTTGAAGAGTCATACTAACTTACCTCGTTTTGAATAATCATTCGCCAAATGCTTTAATAAAGTCTTCATCTGACATAGCCAAAGGGTTACTTTTAACCCTGTTTTCTTTTAATCGGCTTTGACCTTTAGTAGGTGCTGCAGCCTTACGTTTTTCATTTGCAGCTGTATCCTTTTTATCATCTTTCAATTTGAGGGAAACCTTCTTCTCAGCAGCTTTTTGGTTCTCTAACTGCTTTTTATAAAGCTCATCTCCCACAATTTTGTAAGCTTCAAAATCAGAAACACCGGAAAGTTTACCAAAGGTACGTTGACGTTCTACTTCAGAATTTACCATTTCATATACGCCACTTTCCACATGGGAGTTGAGTAACGCAATATCCGATGGGTTCTGAGCTAGAGCAACTTTACTCTTTCCATCCCACTTAGAGGTAATGATATCCATAGTGGTTGAGAAACCTTCAGAATCCTGCAGTGACTCTAACGTTTCATCCAATTGCACTTGAGCTTCATTAGCTTCGTAAGTATTCGGTGTATAGCTATTTTCGCTTTCAAGATCCAAGTCTAAAGGATCTACTTCTGACTCTTTCAATAATTTCTTAATGGCACCAGCATCTTTCTTGCTAATGTCGATAAGGTAATTGATTTTATCAGTATCCAATAAATCGTTATCTTTAAGCATTTGGATGAACTTACGGTCTTTACCCATTTCGTTCATCTTTTTGTGGTAATTCGCACCCATCTGCATAAGCTGACGAGCTTCCTCAACGGAACCCACTGTCATCATTTTTCCGTTGGCTTTGAACTCTGACATGAGTTCATCATAAGCATCTTCCTTGGAAAATTCAACATTCGTATCCTCAGAAGCTTCTGATTTGTCCTCTGAAAGGTTTTCTTCGTTATTTTGGGTATCTGCCTCCTCTTCATATAAAGCCTCCTCAGAGCTATCCTGAGAGGCTTCTACGTCACCCTCACTCAAATCCTCTACTTCATCGGAAGCAAAAGAAGATAATTCTCCAGCCTCTTCTGCCTTTAAAAATTCTTCATCAGACATTCCAAAAATATCTAAATCTTCAGCACTCACTGTTGAAGTATCTTGTACTTCTTCTTCTTGCACTTGCTCTGGAGCATTCAAACTTTCAGTCATCATTATACTTGCTCCTCACGCATTAAACCCTGCTCACGTAAATGGGCTTCTAAAGCTAACTCAGCTTGGTTGCCTAAAATAACTTGGGTATTCAAATAAGCATTGAACTCAGAAATCCCAATTAAAGATTTTTCAATCTTAGAAGCTCTATCATTTTTTTCATCCACCATCTCAGGGTCTGCTTTTAATAAGACCAATCTAGCAGCCTCTTCTTTGAAGTAACCTTCAAGAATTAACGCTTTAAAATCTTCATTTTCCCTAAGACGTTTAACTCGCTCTCCTCTTAAAATTTGAGCTTTAGTTTCTTCGATAGTTACTTCAATTTCTTGCATTTCACTGTTCATAGTATTTCCTCGTGTGTCCTCCCCCAGGTTATCCTGGGAGAGATATAAAATATTACTCATCGTTGCTAAATAACTTTTCAGCTATCCGATCTTCCATCTTAGCTTGCCTATTCAACTCATGCTCAAGGATTTTTGTCTCAGCTTGGGCTTTAGACTGTTGGCTAACATGTTCAAGATCTCTTTGATGTGAAATCCCAGACTGCCGTTCAACAAAGTCTAAATCCTGCATATCCGCTTGACTACTAATCTGACGAGATTTACTCATTTCAACTGATGCCTTAGCTTCGTCTAATCTGGCTCCAGACATATCTTCTTGAGCACTCGCATAAGTGCTTTGAATTTGAGCTTTCAATAACTCAACTTCTAAACGAGCTTTCTCTTGAGCAATTGGATCAGGTTGAGGATTATAAGATTTAATCTCATGCGCCAAGACAGGCATATTACGTAAAGTAGCAATTTCTGACAAGATTATCTTAGACATATTTGGATCCATGTTATTGCCCATGGTCTGCAACATGAAAGATAACTCTTGAGCTTTTACTTGGTCTTCTTCGGCAGTTGAAATTGTGACTTTTAAATCAAAATCACCAGCAAGGTCATCTTTCCTAATTGGAACAAATTCCTCATTGGTTACTCGTATAATTTCCTCTTCTTCTAAAAATTGCTGATTCATGGCAATAGTCATTCTACCAAGTTCAACAATCCCTTGGCTGAATCTGCGGAGAATAGCAGTATCTCTTTTAGAAGTTGCATCCATGGCACTCTTAACACCTGCAGCAGTCTCTGAGCCTATGTTACCTGTATTAGATTGAGCAAATGGGCGAACACCTACAAGAGACTCTGCATCTGATATTTGAGACTGAATCATGGCCCCAACTGATTGAGGTATCTCTGGGAATTTGTGCATGTAAAAAGCCGAATCTGGGTTTACGGTAGGGTTAAACTCGTAGTCTTCCCCGCGATCCCTTTTACGCTTGTTCGTTATATCCAACACACCTTTGGCAGTACCAATTTGGGCATTGGCACTACGAGCCATAACATCAATAGCTCCCCTAGTAACGGCTCCTACAATCTTCTGGTTGTCCTCAATTAACTCTGCATCTGGCTCACCAAAATTACTTTTTCGTACCGGCAGCATTTGTACTGTTACGAATGGTAAAAACCCTTTATCGAAAGGATTTTCTTCCAATCTCACTAACACATTTCCGATCCATGCAGCAACGATAGGTGTTGTTTTACCCTTGCCATCTACATCCCAGTATCCCCAATACTCATGCACTACAATTTTCTGCCGTGCAGAATCTTTAAATCTAAAGGATACCTCTTCTTGATCTTTATAATGAGGATCTGCCAAAGGATCTTTAGATTCCACTTTATTTAGATTTGAGTATCTGCCGTCTTTTTTTAAAGCAGACATTGAAGTTTCAAAGCTGTGCACTACAAATTCAGCTTTAGATAAATCCCCTTCACAGGTCGGGTCAATAACTACATTTCGGTAATCACAAATTTCCCAAACAGGGTGATTTCTAATAGTCTTCTCAATTACCTTGGTTCCTTTAGGTACCGGAACCAAAGTTACTTCATTTTCCAATGAGTACTCTACTGCTTTCCGTAACTCTTTTGGTACTTCCAAAATATACCTAGTAGGCTCTTTTAGTTTAAACTCAGCCAACTTCAGAATACGTTGAGTTTCTGTAGGATTCGTTGAAACCTCGTAGTCATAATCAATAACTTCCTGTTTTATTGTTTCATTTTTCCATGCCACTTTAACGGTTACAGTGCCTTCATCACACCCAGTACGAACGTACTCATCAATAAATTTTTGTTTATCAATCTTGTGGGTAACTTGATTATTAAGCACTAACGCATTTTGAGTAGCACTCTGTTTGTCCTCATGAGTTACAGGGCTTACATCAAACAAATCTTCAGTGCTCATAAATGGCTCTGTAAGCGTAGGGTAACGCCACTCATTTAACTTACGTATAAGTTTAGGTTGAACTTCTGAACGGTTCTCTGGAGTCATTACACGAGCACTGCCAGTAATATTCAGAGCATTTAACCATCTTTCAACATTACTTATATGGCTATCTGTATCAGACTGCGCTGCGGTATAATCCGCAGCTAAGTCCTCAACAGTTGGTGCTTTTTTCCAACTTTTTATTGTCATCTTATGCCTCTACTGCCCCAAATTTCTTAAACACTGCTGAAGTAGAAGTACCCCCTGCAACACACACTTTGCCCATGTGTCCTGCAGCTACGGGAGTCTCCACTCTAACAATATCCCCCACTCTAAAAATTGAGTTAGGGGGAATATCACTATGGGTAACATCTAACTTAACTGAACCAGTTCCCGTACCGTTTACTACTTTAGAGCAATTTGAGGTATTGTCTTTAAATATTACGTTAGACACATTACCTGCAGACAGTATTTGAGCAGGTAGATCAACTCCTGAAGATGACATTAGCAAGTTGTCTGTTATTAAAGCGTTACTGCCTCCGATAAACTCAATAATACCATTAGTGTTATCTACGTTTTTGTAAATAATATTGCCTTGAATAATGCCATTTTCGCAGTCATTTAAAACTAAAGGCTCATCTACAACACTGCCTCTAATCGTATTATCTTTGACCGAATAAGTGTCTACTTGTAGTAAATTGATAGGTTGGTTCGTTTTATTGTAGGTAATCGTTACGTTATTACAGTTGCCCTCTAACGCTCTTACATCGATAGCTGTAGCACCTGATGCAATAGAGTTATTGTGGATACTTGTATTTTCAGAAGATAATACGCTGATTCCTTTGTAAGAACCACTATGGGTAATCTTGTTATGTAACACCTCACAGTTACTATCAGGCGCAGAACTAGAAGTCAAAATACCTCCGTAAACCCCACCGTTAATATTATTGTCTTCAATGACCAGTTTTCTGAAGTAATTTTTTAAAATCACTGCTGCTGGAGTATTTGAAACTGTAGCAGTACCTACGCTTGTAAATGCGTTGTGAGAGACAGTGCTTCCATCTAAGTTAGTACCATAGAATCCAGTTCCTCTTGCCTGATTGCCTAGTAAACTAGATCCTGCAAAAGATGAGCTGTAAACCACAGTGTTAAACTCTACATTTAACTGCTGAACAATATGACCACCACCTGTAACGTTCAAAGTGTCATCAAAGCAAATTCCATTGTACGCTATCGAAGTCATGATATTTCGTTTAATTGAAATTGAGTTAAACCCTGGGGCTTCCCCTGAAGCGTATCTTCCTAACACTCCTGCGTAATGTGAGGTGATGAAGTTATCTTCAATAACCACACCTGCACAAGGAGCCACTAACTCAAAAGCTGGAACACCTAGAGAACCTGGGCTACTTACATCAAATGTAGTGGTGTTTACTACCCTGCAATTTGTAATCGAAACATCTTGGCATCCTGATATTTTCACTGAACCATTTGCTTTGTCTTCAAATAAGCAGTTCTTAAATTCTACGTTACTTACTTTACTGAGTTCTAGGAGTTTACCTATTTCTGGTGTGAGCGGATCTCCAGTACTAACACGACTAAACCGAATGTTTTCAAACACAGTTTTGGCTCTGTCAACACTCAAGCTAGAGTCAAACATAGTCCCAATATTGAAATCTTTGTCGGTAACAAAAAATCCTGAATTAAACTCATCTAACCCAATAAAACTTACACCTTCTTTAAAAGGAAGGTTCTGAGACTCGTACATGGTTCCTACATAAAAAGTATTGATTCGGCTAGATTGGATACTGTTAAGTACGTTTACCAAACCAAGTACGTCATTTGAAGGAGCACCCGCTTGAGCTAAAGAAATAGACGAGCCAAGGTAGATAGCGTATAAGTTTGTCCCAGGAATATCAATATCAATGTAAGGGTTGAAACTAGGGAAAACATTTTCAACAATAAAGTAGCTTGCACCACCCCCATCTCCAGGAGTCTCATACCCTGTCGTATGAATAACCATATTAGGCTTTAAAACAACTAGCTTATCGTTAACTCCAGACAAGGTACGAGTCTTTACTTCATCTCGATTCTTAAAACTTAAAGCAGCTTCTTGCTTAGGATCAATCCAATTAGCCCATTTACCTGCTGCAAGTTCTTCAGAAGTAGTTGAGGTGTCTTGAGAGTCGCTTAACCGGTAAAATTTACCCTCGTTTAAAACATAAAAAATATCGTCAAAACTTAGAGTATCTAAGTTATCAATAGCGTTTACCATACCGCTATAGAGAGGAATAGCTCCAGTATCTCCTTTATCTCCAGCATCTCCCTTATCTCCCTTATCCCCTTTATCTCCTGTGTCACCTTTATCTCCTTTATCTCCTTTTTGATTTAACAAGGTGTAACCGCCTCCGTTTTCAGGAGAATACAGTAAATAGCTTCCTTCAGTAACCTCCACCGAAGTACCTGAAATAGTACCTGTTTCAGCGCATAACCAAATTTCAGGAGCAGTAGAAGAGGAAGGAGTAGGATAACCTTCAGAAGGTAAATAAGTATCCCCAAAACGCAATACCTTTTGAATATCTTCAAAAGAATAAGGTACCCATTCTGAGCCACTGTAAAAATACAATAATCCGTCAGTACTATTTAGGTAATAATTACCTTCAGTTAAAGGTTGATCGTTTAAACCAACAGTAGGAGGATTAGGCTGTGCTCCTAAATACAGCCCTACGGAATCTACCAATTTAAGTAAATCCTCAAGGTTATCTGCTACGTACTTTACTGTGTCGTAAGCACTACCAATATACTTTTGAATTAAAGCTGTAGGTGCCTTGTGTGAATTAATCTTCATACCCAACCATTCCTCTTAAAATTTTCTTTAGTATTTTGCATTACAGGGGTTATAGCCAATTCTGTTAATTTAGCGATAGCTGCTTCAAATTTAAGCATGTACATCTGGGACTCTTGTGACGGTGCCTGAGGATCGTTTAAAGGGGCAAACATACGAGAGGCTACATAATAAATCAATGCTTCTAAATAAGGGTAAGGTAAATCAACTTCGTAAGTTAAAGGATTTACTCCTCTAACAGGTATCCGAGGATGAGTTGCCCGGTACTCTACCTCTACTACATTTTCAGCTTGAGGCAAAGGAATCTGCAAAGTCAACGGAGTAGGTGTGTGTAATGAGTTATATTCATTTTCATTATTTAAAATGTACTCCCCTCCTGACTCAGCAAAAATCCTTTCAATTTTAAGCACATCATCCTGGAATGGCTCTAACGGAGTATCCACAATATATTTTATTGGCTCCAATGACTCCAAGTTGCTAACCGCAAAATCCGGTCTTAATTCGTAATTCATGATCTGCTCATACATTTGCAAAATCAAAGAACCTCTTTTCAAATCAAAACGTTTATGCAATTCCAGTAAGCCTAAGTTAATGTGAGTTATTACTTTAGGTTGATCCTCTTCTTTAATACCTGTGCTTTCAGCATTTCCTATCGAAAGCTGAGATAACTCCCCATAAGAAAGAGAGTCAAAAATTTCAATCAGTTTCATCTACATCTCCTCAAAAATTGATTACAAGTTTACACTGTATAAGAACTCATTGGAGAAATATCTACAATATCTTCCAGATATTCCGGCTCAGTCTTAGTAATAGTATTTGGGCTTGCCCCTTCTCCTGAAGGACGAATAAGGTTCATAGACTGCAACATAGTAAGCGTGTCGATACAATCATCATGCTTAGACTTAAATCCTTTAAAAGTGGCTAAACTCAGCTCTTCAACTAGCTCTGAAACGTAAACTTCATTCTTTTCTTCAGTCGGTAAATGTATTAGCCCTGCCTTGAACCAAGGAAGCACTGCATGAAATCTGGTCATTTTATCAGTGGTAGGGCGAATACCTTCCTTAGACGAGTTAGCTTCTTGAGCCAGATTAAAGAAAATATTTCGAGAAATCATTTCAGTTTTTATCCATTGAATGAATCCTCCCTGTTGTCCTGTTATCTCCACGCCTACGGATAAAGGAGAATACATCTGACAAAGCCTAAATAAATCGTTTAGGTTTGCATCCATCAGCTGCCGTTTACATACACCATCAATTAAAAAGAGCATTCCATTAGAAGCTAACCCCCATACTGCAATTGAACTGAAGTCAGCTGATTCTTTTTCGCTAGTAGCAAAGTCAGTAGTGATGTAAATATTTAAATTGCCTAAATTACGTAAAAGGTTAGGTCTACTGTACCACTTGATATTATGGTCTGTAACTAGCCTATCATCTTCACTCATAATTCTGAGCATAAGTTCTTGGTTAAAGGTATCTATTTTCCCGGATAGTTTTGCTTTTTCATACTGTCGCTGAACATATTCGTAATCAAAACGATCTTCCCAAGAACCCTTAAATTCATCAGGAGTACATGGAAATTTCTCACACACAGGGTACACATTAACTAACCAAGCTCCAGAATTTACCGCTTTATACAGAGGATCTTTAGCGTTAAACGGAGTACCTGACCAAATTATTTTACGCTTCTTAGGATGCAGCGCGTAGTCGATTGCCTTATAAACAGTATCTTCGACATCGGCAATTACCGTTGCAGATCTTGCATCGGAATCACTGATTAAATCATCAAGTAAAGCCAGCACAGGTCGGGAACCATTCTCACGAGTACCACGAACACCTGTCTTAGCACCAAACCCAGATACCACCAAAGACTTACCCTCCTTGTTTACAAACTCCCAACGGGTATCCGTTAATTTAATGGTCATGTATGATTGAAGAAACGTTGAGTTATTGTACCTAAACTCCAAAGATTTCCTCATCTTTTTGACCCCATTATCGATTGAGTCGGAAATGTACAAGGCGTAAGGAACTTCCCCAAATAGAGGTAAAGCGTGAAAAACCCCAAGATACAAAATTAAGTATTCTTTTATCGTAGACTTGGCAAAGCCCCTATGACACATATTCAATACGTCACGACTGTCGGGACTATCAATAGAGTCAATCATTTTAAAATGAACAACAGGAGTTTTGTTTTCTGGATCTCCTCCTTCCACTAACTTAATAAAATTAACAAATGCCAAAGCAAACGCACTAGGTACGTACTTTTCAATTGAAGTGTAACTAAGATTATTCAGGTAATCGTCTACCTGCATAGGTGTAATCTGTCCTGGATCATTAATCATCCGAATCTCCCGAAGATAAAATAGCACTGTGGGCTATCTCTTTAGACGTAACCGTGCCTTCTATGATTTTTTCTTTCTGCTGTTTTGCTAAGTTAAACATTGTTTCTTGGAGTTCTGCGATAACTGGAGACTCTTTAACCGTAACGTCTAACTCTACTTTTGCTGCTTCAGGGCGTTTCAAATGAGTAAGAAGAGAGTTAGCCGCATCAGACCTAACTTTCTCACTACGGGCATTTCTCATAAGATCTGCCTGCACATTCAAAGCTTCTTGATGTAAATGGGCATTTAAAACATAAGTAGGAACCAAGGACTGTTCATAGATTAAGTTTACCAACTTATTTTTATTGTAGGAAGTAACATAGCTCGCAATGTCTTTATCTTGTACCCCTTGAGCTTTGAATTTTGTGTATCTATCAGGGAACGTTTTAGTGTAGGCTTGAAGATTACTCATTCCCGTAACTTTAAAAGATACATACTTGACTGCATCAATATAACTATCAAGTTTCCACTTGCCTTCGGCAAGTACATGGGAGTAGCTAAGTATATTTTCTTGGATAGATTCTCCAAGGTAAGGATCTGCCACTGACTTATTTATTTTGTCTACAAACTCTTGGGTAATCCTGCTTCGGATACTCTTAGGGACAGTTTTTTGTAAAAGATCTACCGATAATTGCATGTCTAATCTCCAGTTACAATATCGGTAGAGTATAGGTATTTAAGTTTTCTTTGGCAATTTACCGTAAAGTTTAACCCCTGCCACAATTAAGTTTGCTCTAAAGTCGCTGATACCTACCGATTTAAGACATTCTCCGTAAACATCCGCAGCTTCATTCCAATTTAAAAACACCTCTTCCCCTTCATGATTCTCTACGTAAACCATACTGGGAGAAGAAACTAGCCCATCATGAATCAAAGCGGGACGTAATCCTAAACCAAACTGAGGAATAATCCATCCCAACCCTTTATTAGTTGTTCCGTCAGAATACATTCCTTTTTTTACAGTAATACGATAATCCTTCCCTATAAAAACAAGCGGTTTCTTCACTTGCACATAAGTACCATAAAATTGAATCAAGGCGTAATCTTCTTCAAACATGCTTAACCTCTTAAACTAAATGCTTCCTTGCAACGTTACCTAATCCTGAGTAATTTTGTTTTTAAAAACTCCCATACGAGCCAAGATAGTTGCTTCTTTAATTGCCTCTAACACCTGACCTCCTGTTACTCCATTTTCAAAAGTATGTGCCGTAATTTCTTCAAGGTTGATACGATATTCAGTATCCCCTTGCTTAGGTACAACTGAGCCATCTACTAACTCACACTTATCCCTAAAAAACAATTCGCCATGTCCATAAGACAGAGAATTAGGATGAGTAGGTAAAGCAATAAAACCAATATGGTCGGTGATACCGGTACCATCAACTTCGGAAACACTAGTAACTTTACCTTTTACAGAATTATCTAGTTCCATTTTAACCTCACTTAACTACTGAAATATTAATTACTGAATTTACTGGAAGATCTATAAAAAAGCTCACTCTCATTACAACTCTAACAACTCCAGGAGACTCTACACAAGCGTCAATAGACCAATTGCAATTTGAAGTAATTATTTTATCTAAAAGATCGGGCGACATATTTGCAATTACCCCATTTCCCACATCAGCATCAGGAATATTAACAACACCACTGTAATTAGTATTGCCATTCAAGATACCTGACGTATCTGCAAAAATTCCCCACTGCCCTGTTAAGACACTAGAACCACCTGAATTATTTAAGAAATACTCATGAGAAATTGCGCTACCTGGCTCACTAGGTTCTGCAGGCACTACTATTCCTTGCGGTGCATAAGTTCTCCCATCTAACGTAATCTCCCCTTGAAATTCAATATTGGGAGCCACTAAACCTACACTGTCTTGAAAATCCAGCAATCCATTTACACCATAAAGGATTGTGTCCCCTGAGGTTTCTATCACTAACTCCCCAGGCATCATTCGAGAAATAGAGCTAACCGAATTACTCGTAGCTATCTTCAGCGAAGAAGCCCCTCCGATTTTCTGCTCAAACACCGAAGTAGATCCTTGCGAAGCAATCACAGTAAATTTGCCATCAGCTGATAACTCTATCCCAGGGTTACCGGCTAAATCTTCAGACCTTAAAGAAAAGACAGTATCACTGGTATTAAACCCTGATACACCCCAAATCAAACCACCCACATGACTATGCACGGTAAGATTAGCCCCTAAGTTATAAATCCCAGTAAACCCTAGGTTCAATACATCTATAATTTCATTAGACTTATCCCTAACTACTTTGTTTTTATACGTCTTATTACCTGCAGGAATCTTAGTAATCTGCATAATCTCTACCTCAACTTAATCGCCATCATACCACAGTGCATCATCGTCCCAGAGTTCATCATCATCCCACAACCCGTCATCAGGAGGACTACCATCGGAAGAACCTCCAATAACAATACGTCTAATCACTATCGTATTAGATACAACCCCTACACTCACTGACTCCGAAGGCTTTACAATACCTTCTTCTGGGTGCGACATACTAGATACCCCCTACCCTCAACTCAATACTTCCAGTCACTCCCTCTGCTTTCACATAAACAGTTACCCCCATTCCATGTCTCACCTCATACTGACCCCCCTCTTCTAACTCTCCATTTACAAAAGGAAAGAAAGTACCTTCAGAGTCTACATAGCCTAAAGTCAAATCAGCCCCTAGTAAGGTACCTACCAGAACCACACTAACTGCATAACTATCATCAGAATTTATAGCCTTTAGACCATTACTTTTAATCACCACTTTACTTGTACTTTTCATACTAACTAACTCTCTTCTTATGACTGCTCAAAGTGTAATCTATTAACTAAATAATAATAAGAGGAATATTAGGGGAATTTCTTGCGGAGGGATTGCGCAAGCATAACGAACCAAGGAGCTGAAAGCTAATTCAAAAAATAGATCAACATTTTTAGATCAATCTATTTTTCATAAATACTTACGACAGTAAGTTTATGATAATTATTCTCACCTTCAGGTTTTTTGCGATTACCATAATTACTCACGGGTTCAGTGTCTCCCTTCGGTCGAAGGGTAAAAGGGAATACCCCCCCTTTAATTTCCTACTACGTAGGTATGAGGTACCTACCCCATCATTAACAAGAGGAATATTCCATGATCAAGTTACCAAAATTCAAAGCTACTACAGCACTTATCTCAGTTGCATCAGAGAAGTTAGAAGCATACTCTGAAAGTGTGCAAATCACTCACGATACCACTAAAGAATACAACCTAGCTAAGGCAAAGCTAGAAGCTGAAATTGAATGTGATTCTATCAAGGACGAAATACTTGCCCTACATGAAGAGAAGAAGGCTTACTCTGACGAACAACAAATCATCCTAGACATCTATCTAGGTAAAACTCCTAAAGCTAAAGTTAAGCAACAGGAACAGGACTAACCTTCGGGTTAGTTCTTTTACTTCCCCACACACACACACACACATCAAGCATACTGAACCATGAGAACCATACTCATTTCAGTGATTCACAATCAACACATACACAACACATATTAGATAGATAGATAGATATGCCGTAGAACTCTCTGTATTGCGATCTGAGAGGTTTTTAGAGAAAAGTAATACCAATACCTAGGTTACTTCAATTCTTTCTCAAAAAGCATCCTAACCTATTTCACCCTAACACCGATACTTACCCGATATCTTAACGAATACTACGTATTCAAATGAACTACTTAAATCGGAGAGTGAGATGGATACATTTCAATTCGGAATCTTCATGGACTATGAAGTGTTGGGTTTCGATCCAACAATTACTGACCTCCCTGCAGTACCCTACGACGTAGAGGTATGTTGTATGGATTCTTCGGTTTGTTTACTGCATATAGCAGCAGTAAGTGAACTGAACGCTTTGAACGCTGCAAAGCGTTTAATGGAAAAACAACCTCATCCAGCAGGGTATGAGTATTCAGTAAAAGAAGTAGATTTGTATGGGGATGCAGACCTCGATCAAATATGCTGACACACTGACCTGAACCATGTCATTAAACTGGTTCATTCATTAATTTATTTATCGGAGAAATATTATGACAAATTTATGTGATGATTTACAGCGTGCTATGGATATGGCTATAGAGCGTGAAATCATGGAACCAGATGAAGAACTAACAACCTTCCTCTTCTTCCTTGATGATCAACGTCCAAGCGAAGAAGGCATTCAAGAGTACTTCTTCGAGGTACCAAACTTGGATTTCGAGGATGGAGTTAATGACTTCATCCGTGATTGGAAAAAAGCATAACTTTCTGACCTAAGCAGGTCATTAAACTGCTATGCCTTACTCACTGCGTTCGTGTCTCTAACAAATACTACGTATTTAGATAGATAGACAACTAACTGGAGATAGGGATGTACCTAATCGAAATAGTATCCGAAGGATACGTAGCACAAGAAAAAATCACACCTTTTAAATCGGAAGCAACTCGCTTTCCAGAAGAAAGAGCCTTCAGACTATTAGACTCTCTTAGAGAGGTTAAAACAATAAGAGCGAGACTAATAAAATGTTCATAATACACGGTTATGAATACATGACAAAAAAGAAATTCTTTAAATTTCTAAGAAAAAACAAAACTAGATTCACCGTAGAAGAACATGGTGAATTATTAAAAGTAACCCTTGTCTAAGGGTTATTTAAAACCCTTACTCATTTCATTCGTTTCTTTAACGGATACTACGTATCCCGTTGGATGTGTTTGCATCCGAAACTTTCACAAAATAGGAATAGAACCATGACTACTACATTACCAAAATCTGATTTCGACAAGTTACCAAAAGCTTCACAAGAGGCATTGATCAGTAAAGGCGTACAAATTACTGAAGATGTAATTGACGTATTTGGTGACAATGAGACAGCTGTCGAAGCTGTTTCTGAAACCAGTAAATACGACATTGAGGGTGATGCTGTTTATCTAAATGTAAATATTGCTGTAAACGGTCATAAGCTGCGTTTAAAGGGTATCAAGCTTACCCAAAAGAATGTATGTCTTGATAATTGGGATAAGGACTCTAAAGAGTTCACTGGTAAACATATCCCTACCATGTCGCTTATTGAAGCCGTGCGTACGCATGGTGCGGACAAAGTAAATGACGTGATCAGTGCGGAGGTATCAGTCGGTAAGGCTGGTGAACGTAATGAAACGTTAATCGATCTATTCGGTTAAAAAATATGGGGAGGCTTCGGCTTCCTCTATGTTTTTGCGCAGGGAGATAATACATGAATTATCTACTGAAAGTACTAGACCAAGAACGAGATAGATACTTTGAAAAGGTAGAAACAGAAGATTGGATGGAAAACTGGAAGAAGCATGACTTCTACATGGTCTTATTCAATTATGCTGAGCTTCATCAACTCGATAAAGTTAGCCAATTAAAGTTTGCAATGTTAGCAAATGAGATTGTTTTTATTTACCCGCCAAATATTGACGATCTGGAAGACTTACAAAGAAAGATAGATCATGAAATTGCAGGTAACTCAATTAGTAAACAAATAGAAAGAGAGGTCAACCATGAGATCAGCTCAGATAAACAATGAGTTTAAATACTCTTTATACCACCTAGATGAAACAATCAAAGACATTTATGAAAGCTCTTTAGAACCTTATTTAGATGCCACTTTATCTAAATTAAAGGAACTGTTTAGTACTAATGATTTTACTTACGCAGTAAATGGAGAAATAAAGATTTGGCACTCTAAGCAAGAAAGATACTTAGACCTTCGTGAAATGGATCTTGAAAGGGTATGCTGGAAAATACTGGCACATGTAATTTACAGAAAAGAGTGCACTTTTACGGAGATAGTTGGAAAAATCTACAGAGACTTTAACCACAGTACAGATAGACAAAACATTGAATCGGCTACTGAGATTATTTCTGTAATGTCTCAGGATCCTTACTTCAACATAATAGAGCCAAGGAATAGTGATACTGGCACAATCAAAGTGGTAAACAGGATTCTGATAAGCCCTTCTACTCAGAAATACTTAAATGAACTTAAATTCGATCTTCCACTTTTAAGTAAGCCAGCTAAGTTAACCAAAAACAACCAAACAGGTTACTACACAATCAAAGGATCCGTACTATCAAAAGGTAAACATCATTCTAAAGAAGTAAACCTAAATCACTTGAATAGAGCTAATTCAGTAGAGCTTTCACTCAATACAGATGTGCTCTTAAATACTGCACCTAAATGGAAAGAGAAAGCAGGTGAATCTTCAGTTGACCGGTCTAAAAGACTAGAAACTTTTAATCAAATGAACATGGAATGTGTTGAGTTATACGCTCAACTTCAATCCCATAATTTCTACCTAACTCACTCTTATTGTGAGAGAGGTAGAACCTATTCACGAGGGTACCATGTGAATACTCAGGGCGATGACTACCGTAAAGCTGCAGTAGAGCTTGCTCACAAAGAAGTAATTCTCCCCTAACCCAATCATAAGACTTTAATCAAAATGCTCTTAGAAACGATTCTAGGAGCTTCTGGAGAGTGTAAAAATGACTTTAATTCAAATCATGACCTTAGTGGTTTTTCTTACTTTTTGCGTAGCAGTGATGAGTAAAACCAAACCACTGAAAAATATTGCCATTTGGGTATGTGCAATTTCTTTCATTTCATTAATGGTAATCAAGGAGTAAACCCATGGAACTAAAAGCAACTTTCTTATCGCATACTCCGGTAACTGAAGAGCAGATACTTCACAATATGCGTAAGTGTATTAATGGAGATTTGGTAAACACTTTGGAAGTAGTTAAACGAAGTGAAACTAAGAACCAAAGAATGGTTTCTTTTGAGGGAACCTACAAAAAAACAGTGTTTAGATTTGTTGCTTTTGTAGCTCCAATGAACCACATATACAGCCGAATAGAGATATTCGAGTAGCCCAGTTATTGCACCCTTTTGGAGACACTTAAATGAAAACTTCTTACTCACCTTTGGATCACTTGAAAATTGATATTGCCAACTCATTTGGCAAAGATAAGTTAACTTACTCAGAACGTTTGTTATGGACGGAAACTCACATAAATGAATTGGAAGAAATGATCCCTAAAGCTAAAGAACCTAACATGTTTACTGCAGGTATCTTGGCTCTACGTGATACTCAAGAAGGTAAGCCTTCAGGTTACATGTGCTCAAGAGATGCATCTGCTTCAGGTATTGCCATCTTGTCAGTGTTATCTCGTTGTGAGATAGGCATGTTTAATGTCGGTATAACAGACTTTAAAAATCGAGGAAATATTTATGGTTTTCTTGGTCAAAAACTAGGAGATTACGCTGATCCTAAAGACGCTAAACAAGCTTTGATGACTTACTTCTATGGAAGTACAGAAAAGCCTAAACAAGTCTTTGGTGACGATGTAGAGCAATTCTACAAAGTATCTAAAGAACTGGCTCCA
>Ga0181379_1000436_pt1 | contig 20947 bp, 17 predicted proteins | sample 2SPOviralmetaG_FD_130115 | JGI IMG/M metagenome (GOLD analysis project Ga0181379, IMG submission 130115) | Marine viral communities from the oligotrophic San Pedro Time Series (SPOT) site, San Pedro Channel, CA, USA - 2 SPOT_SRF_2009-07-10 | ecosystem: Environmental > Aquatic > Marine > Strait... | reverse complement strand
TTCGTGAGATGGTCCAGGGCAAGCGGCGTCCTGATGAGTATTTGGTGCAACGCTTAGAGGGGATGAGCCGTGACTGATGTACCTAGCCTGGATTTAGATTTTTCGCAAAGCCCAACAGTATGGAGGTTGATAAATGATGACAGCTTTGTCAGAGGCCTCATGGGACCCGTGGGAAGTGGAAAAAGCTATGGATGTGCTGCAGAAATTATGCTTAGAGCTGTTAAACAACGGCCATCCCCCAGAGATGGTATCCGATATACTCGTTTTGTGGTCGTTAGAAATACATACCCCGAACTGCGAACCACCACTATTAAGACTTGGCAGGAGCTTTTCCCTGAGTCTACATGGGGAGGCATGAGATGGCAGCCGCCAATCACGCACCATTTGAAACTACCCAGCCGCGGCGATGCAGCCGGAATTGACTGCGAGGTTATATTCCTGGCCCTGGACACGCCACAATCTGTGCGGAAACTGCTTTCGCTTGAGATAACCGGCGCCTGGTGCAACGAAGCCAGGGAACTGCCAAAGGCGGTTATTGATGGCCTGACCCACCGTGTCGGGCGTTATCCTACAAAAGCGGATGGCGGCCCGTCCTGGTATGGGATCTGGATGGACACTAACCCGCCGGACTCGGACCATTGGTGGCATGATGTTTCTGAGAAAAACCCCATCAAGGGAAAATGGGGATGGAACTTTCACCGGCAACCTGGTGGCGTTATCCAGGCATTGCCGGAAGAAGTGCCGGAAAACCCAGAGGCAAACGACTTTGTGCATGGCGCCGGACGCTGGTGGCGAATTAATCCAGCCGCAGAAAACCGCAATAATCTACCGCCAGGATATTATCCACAGCTGATTGGGGGTAAGAACCTGGACTGGATCCGCTGCTATGCCGAGGGCAAGTTCACATTTGTCCAGGAAGGGCGGCCCGTTTGGCCTGAGTATGACGATGAGCTGATGAGCGGCGATGTCGAGCTGGACCCGTACTACCCCGTGCAAATTGGCGTTGACTTTGGTTTGACGCCGGCAGCAATCTTTGGGCAGCGTACCCAGGCTGGCGGCTGGCGCATCCTCGATGAGCTGGTGACGTTTGATATGGGCCTGGAACGGTTTGGCCAAGAGATGCTGGCCAGGATAGCGGAACGATACAACAAGCAGGAAATACTGATATGGGGGGATCCTGCCGGCAACAAGCGTGACGAGATCTACGAGGTCACGGCGTTTGACCACCTCAGAAGCCTGGGTTTCAAGGCGCAGCCTACTGAAAGCAACGCTTTCCAGGTCCGGCGTGAAGCTGGGGCAGCGCCTATGTCCCGTTTGATAAGCAGCAAACCAGGGCTGATTGTGGATAAAAAGTGCCTAAGACTGCGGAAAAGTCTGTCCGGTGGTTATTTTTTCAAACGCCAAAGCCTGGGTGCCGGCCAGGAAAGGTTCCGAGATACGCCCGTAAAGAATGAACATTCGCATTGCGGCGATGCTTTTGGCTATCTGATGCTCGGCGGCGGTGAACAACGCCGGCTGCGGAGAGGCCACTATTCCCCGCCAGGTTCTGGAGTTTACCAAGCAAATATGGATTTTGATGTATTATGAGCTTTATCCCACACCCAAGTATCAACATGGGGCACCAGCTGGTCCCCTATCGTAAATCGCATTTAATCTCTATGGAGCTGGGAGATTATGAAAGATATCACTACGAAGGTAACTTTGATGATTATATTTCATACGTTGATGACGGACTCATAGAGGAATTTACCTACACGATTATGGCCAAAGGAAAACCAATATGTATTTTTGGCCTACGCCCGTACTGGAAGGGGGTGGGTGAGGTTTGGCTGCTACCAGGTAAAAACATTCGCCAAAATCCGATAGCTGTTGTGAAGGAGTGTCGGGGGTTTTTAGACGAGATGATGTACGAATATGACCTAAAGCGCCTTCAAATCGCCGTTTCAGTAGCAAACAAACCCGCATACAAATTTGCAAAAACATTGTACTTTAATGAGGAAAGCCTGATGGAGCGGTTTGGCCCAGAGGGTGAGGATTATTACATGATGGTTAGGTTTGAAAAATGAGCAGTATTTTTAAGCCAATTGGCAAGCTTGTTAAAGGTGTTGGCAAGGCCCTAGGCCTGGTGCCGGATAAACCGCCTCCAGTTCAGACTCCAAAAATGGACGAGGCGTTGAAGCGCCAGGAAGAACGGGCAGAAACCGCCGAGAAAGAAGCGTTGAAACGATTGACCGCACGAAAACGTGCGCGAAGAACAGGCGGTCTAAGGCTCTTAATGTCTCCCCAGCGCACAGATGACATCGAAGAAAAACGCAAACTTGGCGGCAACACGCCGAAATCCACATAGGAGACACTAATGGGTGCTATATTTAAACCCTTTAGAAAAATTATTTCTAAAGTATTTAAAGAAACTGGCCTTGTCCAAAGCAAAGCCATGTCGGAAAAGCCAGCCGCAGCTCCGGCCGCTCCGGCCGCTCCGGCGCCAGCGGATGATAAACCGGCAGCTGGAATGGGCTTAACTGCGGCAACTGAGGAAGCCCGAAAAAGAGGTGGCCGTAGACGGGCAAGGCGTACTGGTGGTATGCGTCTGCTTATGAGTTCGACAAGCCAACAGGGCGGTAATGACAAACAAACAACGCTAGGGCCTTCATAATGACAAAGATTAAAGATGACCCACGGGTTCACAGCAAATCCAAAGTGGATCCTGTTCGCGCCAGAAACCAGGACGGGACGCTGAAAGGCGATGATCTTTCGACCCCTGATGTAAACGAGGCTTGGGAAGGCGGCAAAGCGCCGGCAAAAACTAATGACGTTAAAAAAACATCAAAATCCAAGCGGCGGTCTTAACCAGGCTGGACGGGACCATTTTAAACGCAAAGAGGGGGCGAACCTAAAACGCCCCGTCAAGAGCGGCGATAACCCGCGCCGAGCATCCTTCCTCGCTCGGATGGCGGGTAATCCTGGGCCGGAGCGTGACGCTAAAGGACGCCCCACCAGGCTTCTGTTGTCGCTCCGCGCCTGGGGTGCATCTTCTAAATCAGATGCTAGATCTAAATCCAGCAACATCAGTAAGAGGCTAAAAAATGCCAAGGCTTAATGTAAAAGAATTGATTGAACGTGAGGCCAAGGCGCAAGCCAGAAAAGACGAGTGGCGGTCTATTTACGAAGATTGTTACGAATTTGCATTGCCGCAACGCAATCTTTATAGCGGTTATTACGAGGGCAAAGTTGCTGGCAAAGGCAAGATGGCCCGTGTGTTTGACTCAACAGCAATCCATTCAACGCAACGGTTTGCTAACAGACTCCAGGCGGGGCTTTTTCCTCCCTATAAACAATGGTGCCGCCTGGAGCCAGGTAGCGCAATTCCAGAACAAGACCAGGACGCAGCCCAAGAAGCCCTGGACAGATACAATGTTCGGATGTTTGAAACGCTGCGCCAAACTAATTTTGACCTGGCAATGGGTGAGTTTCTTATGGATTTGGCTGTCGGCACGGCTGTTATGATGATTACGCCAGGGGACGAGACAACGCCAATCCGGTTTAATTCTATCCCACAGTATTTGGTTGCCATCGAGGAAGGCTCTTATGGCAATGTCGATAACGTCTATCGCAAGCTGCGTGTAAAGGCAGAGTCTCTCCAAACAGAGTTTCCTGACGTTAAGATGTCGGTCGAGTTAGACGATGCCGTGACTCGATCCCCAGAAAAAGAGCTGGAGTTAGTGGATGCTGTTATTCTTGACCAGGAGACTGGCCGGTATCATTACCATGTTATTTGGCCGGCAAAGAAACAAGAGCTTGTCTATCGTGAGATGCGGTCATCGCCATTTGTTGTTGCCAGGTACACTAAGGTTGCCGGCGAGGTATATGGACGAGGCCCGTTGGTTACGGCGATCAGTGATATTAAAACGCTAAACAAAACCCTGGAGCTTCTTTTGAAAAACGCCAGCCTGGCAATTGCTGGTGTTTATACAGCTGCAGATGATGGTGTGTTAAATCCACAGAACGTCAAGATCCAGCCAGGCAGCATCATATCTGTTGCCAGGAATGGTGGCGCACAAGGCCCATCATTGACTCCGCTGCCGAAAGCTGGGGACTTTAACGTCAGTCAAATTGTTATTAACGATCTCCGCATGAACATCAAAAAGATTATGATGGACGATACATTGCCGCCGGATAACATGAGTGCCAGGTCAGCAACGGAAATCTCAGAAAGGACCCGTGAGCTGGCTACAAACTTGGGCAGTGCTTTTGGCAGAATGATTACAGAAATCCTGGTGCCGATTGTTAGCCGCACTTTATATGTCCTGGATCAGCAAGGCATGATTGATTTGCCATTGCGCGTTAATGGCATCGAGGTAAAGGTTACGCCAGTGTCCCCATTGGCCCAGGCACAGAAGCTGCAAGAGATCAATGATGTCATGCAGTATATGCAAATCGCCAACAGCATGGGGCCGCAAGGGCAGACCACTGTTGCCGTAGACCGCGTTCTGAAATTTATTGCAGAGCGTTTAGGTATTAGCCAGGAGCTGTTGGCAACGCCACAAGAACAGCAAATGATGATGCAACAATTACAACAAATGATGGCTCCACCAGAAGCGCAACAAGCAGAAGGGGCCATTGAGGAAGCGATGGTATGAACGAGGAAGGATGGGACGGCCTAGTCCCTGCCGAGATGGCAAAATCAGAGGCAGACGATTTAGATATTCTGTATGGAAAAGTTTTTAAAACATCAGAAGGTCAAAAGGTCTTGAGCCATCTAAGGCAAACGACAATCGAGCAGCCGTCTTGGGTCCCAGGTGAGGACGCTAGTTTTGGCTATGTACGGACAGGGATGGCAGAAATTGTCCGTATGATTGAGAAAAGAGTAGGAAGGTCGAACAATGGATAACGAAGCACAAACCGCAGCGCAGGGCACAGACGCTGATGCTCCGCTGATTAACCCTGGCAATACTGTGGAAGCCCCAGAGGCCGTGACAGAAGCTCCTATGCCGCTTTACGACAACTCTGAGGCACAACAGCCCCAGGCAGAGTTCACTACTGATGACGAGCCACTGGAGCGTCCAGACTATTATCCAGAACAATTTTGGGATGAGGATGGCCCTAATGTTGAAGAACTTGCCAAAAGCTATAATGAGCTGCGTACAAAATTTAGCCAGGGAAAGCACAAGGCGCCTGATGGGGATTATGAATATGCTGCACTGGCTGAACAGGGCCTCGATGCTGAAGAACCAGGTTTCCAAATTTTTTCTGAGTGGGCAAAAGAAAATGGTGTCAGCCAAGCAGCGTTTGAAGAGCTGGGCCAAAAAATCCTTTCAGTCACTAACCAAGAAGCTGAAGAAGTTGAAATAGACCGCCAGCAAGAGATGGCAAAGCTCGGGGATCGGGCAACCGAAAAGATTGCTATGGTTGAGCGGTTGATTGCAAAAGCACCGTTGACTAACGAAGAACAACAAAATCTGGCGATAAGCCTGGACAGTGCAGACAGCATCAATGCGTTTATTAAGTATCACCAGGCTTTAACCAATGAGGGCATCCCCATTACGCCGACGATCAATTCACCCTCAATGACAAAAGAGGATCTGGAATCTGCGATTGCAGACCCCCGCTGGACTACTGATGCCTCTTTCCGAGGGAAGATAGAAAAGCAGTGGATGGAAGCAAACAGCTAGATATAGTTGCATAACCGGCCAATTGTGTGTAAATATAGTATTTGAAGGATAACCGCTGTGGCCCTTCTATACGGTGAACCCGTTGGCCGGCGCAGCCATAAAGCGTTAGCAAGCCGCCCGTAAGGATAACGGATTGTGTTCTAGTCGAAACCTTAATAGGAGGATTCTGCTATGGCGCAGAATGTAACCACAGCGTTTGTGACGCTCTTTGAAAGCGAAGTGAAGCAAGCGTATCAGTCCGAGTCGATCCTACGCGGAACAATGCGTACTCGCACCGGCATCCAGGGGAACACTGTAAAATTCCCAAAAATCGGTAAGGGCGTGGCAACCCCTCGCATTAATCAGACCGATGTAACCCCGTTAAATGTGACCTACTCGCAAGTAACCGCGAATATGTCAGATTTTATTGCTGCAGAATATTCCGATATCTTTCACCAAACTCACATTAATTTCGATGAGCGGCGTGAACTTGTCGAGGTAGTCTCAAAAGCGATTGCTCGGCGTATGGATCAGATCTGTATTGATGCACTTGATGCAGCTGCTTCACCGTCAACAGTGGCAACAACCATTGGTGGGTCGGGTTCAAACATGAACATCGAGAAGCTCCGCGCTACTGCGAAAGCAATGAATGAGAAAAACGTACCTTCTGAGGGCCGTTATCTTCTTATGCACGCTTCCCAGCTCGATGCTTTGCTTGGCGAAACTGAAATCACTAGCCAAGATTTTGCCAGCGTAAAAGCTCTGGTCCGTGGAGAAATCGGAAGTTTCATGGGATTTCAGGTACTTACGATGGGTGATCGTGATGAAGGTGGTATTCCAAAACCATCAACTCGCACTTGCTTTGCCTGGCACAAAGACTCTCTCGGCTATGCTGAGTCAATGGCACAAAAGACAGAAGTGAACTATGTACCAGAAAAAACTAGCTTCCTAGTTTCTTCAATGTTCTCAGCTGGCGCTGTCGCTATTGACGATGAAGGCATCGTCAAAATCAGCTGTACTGAATAAGGAGATTAAATTATGGCTTATTCATCTACTGGCCTTTCAACTGTAAATGCGTCTAAGCGCGGCAATGCCCCTGGCATCTATGCGTACAAAACAACTGACGCAATTGCAGATGTAAACACAGAGGGTTACTTCAACAGCATTTCAGACGTTCTGGAAGTTGGTGACTTAATTTACTGTGTGACTTCAACAGGATCGACAGCTGTTGCAACTCTAGTTTATGTGTTGTCAAACGCTGCCGGCGTTGTCGATGTGAACGATGGCACTACTCTAGCGAACACAGACGGCGATTAAAAAATATGGCAGGGGGTTGCGGCTCCCTGCCAACCATTTTAATGGAGTAGTTATATGGCCGCCGGCGATACAGATCTATCAATATGCTCCGATGCGCTGATTATGTTGGGGGCATCCCCGTTATCTTCTTTTACAGAAGGCACTGATGCCGCCCAGGCGTGTGACAGACTTTACCCAGACCTGAGAGACTCTCTGCTTGCCAGGTATCCTTGGAGCTGGACGTACAAAAAAGCATCCCTTGGCAGACTTGCAACAGCGCCAATCAACGAATTTAAATATGCTTATCAGCTACCAGGGAACATTCTTTCTGGTGTCCAGGCAGTGTTTGAGACATCTGCATCTAATCAAAACGCTATCAATGACGGATGGGAGATATACGGCGATCAGCTGTATACCGACCTGGAGACTGTTTTTATAGATTACCAGGAAACTATTAGTGAATCTAAAATGCCGGTTTATTTTGTGCATTTGCTTAGAAATGCTTTGGCGGGCGAGCTTGGGATCGTAATTACTGACCAGGCTTCTAAAGCTGATTATTTTAGGGCCATAGCTTACGGCAGCCCTGGAGAAAATGGCCGTGGTGGGTTGTTTAGAGAAGCTGTGAATATTGACAGCCGTGGCCGACTTCCGCAGATAATCGAAGATTATGCACTGATCCAGGTGAGATAATGACAAGGATAGTTCAGTTTCAAACTAATTTCAGTGTTGGTGAGCTGGACCCATTGCTCCGCGCAAGAACTGATCTATCGCAATATCAGAACGCCTTAGAAACAGCTGAAAACGTAACCATCCAGCCCCAGGGCGGCGCCAGGCGCAGAGCTGGCCTGGAGTTTGTTTATGACTTTGGCAGTTCTTTTACAAAATTCAAATTGATACCGTTTGAGTTTAGTGTTGACGATAGTTATTTGTTAGTCGCGGTTGTTGGCAGGATTTACGTTTTTAAAAATGGGGTTCTGCAAACGAACATCAACAGCAGTGGTAACGATTACATAACTGCTGCCGCAATTACATCTGGAGTTATTGACCAGCTAAATTATATCCAGGCCGTTGACACTTTAATCTTGGTACACCAAGACTTGCAGCCGCAGCGTTTGTTGCGAAACTCTGACACCAGCTGGGCCATTGGCAACCTTCCTATCGTTAACATTCCTCAGTATGCCTACACGCTTACAACCACTGTTGGTTCTAGCTACAACACAGGAACGCCCCACGATCATTTAGAGCCTAGCGGGATCGAGGGTAACATCACCCTTACTGCCAAACATAGTGGCTCTGATGCTAATGTATTCAGTGCGTCTGCTGCCAGCTACATTGGGCAGTATATAAACGTGACACCGTTTGGACGGTTGCGAATTGTGCGTAAAGTTTCTGCAGCAAAGCTAGAATGTTTTGTTGAAGTGCCTTTGTTTAACACAGACAATATAGACGATGCTGATTGGGAATACGAAGAAGGGTACGAAGATACCTGGAGCAACTCTCGCGGTTGGCCCAGATCTGCTGCTTTCCATGAGGGCCGTTTGTATTTTGGTGGTAACTCATCTCGGCCTAATACTGTCTGGGGCAGCAAGGTTATTGACTATTTTAACTTTGACATTGGTACGGGCTTGGATGATGAAAGTGTCGAAGCTACCATAAACACAAACCAGCTCAATGTTATAACTACTTTAAACCCTGGTCCTGACTTGCAAATATTTACAACAGCTGGTGAGTTTGTTGTGTCGCAGTTAGGTAACGAGCCGGTGACGCCTACTAATTTTTTGGTGAAGCCACAAAGCCGGATTGGTAGCCGCCCAGGGGTCCCCATCGAGGACCTCAAGGGGTCCACAATATTTGTGCAGCGCCAGGGAAAGTCTTTGATGTCTTTTCAGTTCGCAGACGCAACATCTAGTTATTCGTCCAGTAATTTGTCTGTATTTAGTAGCCACCTGTTAAAAGGTCCTGTGGATATGTCTATCCGTAGAGCTACATCCACTGACGAAACTGACCGCCTCTTTTTGGTGAATGGCGATGATGGCTCGATGACAGTCTATTCTATTCTCCAGGAACAAAATGTTGTGGCCCCAAGTAAGTTCACGACTGATGGAGATTTTATAGCAATAGCAAATGAAATTGCTGAAACATTTACAATTGTAAAGCGAACTGTAAACAGCGCCACAGTTTATTATTTAGAAAAGTTTGATGAGGATCTTACGCTTGATAGTGCAAAAAGCGGTAACGCTGCATCAAGCGTTACAATGAACCACCTGGAGGGAAAGTCTGTAAAGATTGTGCGCGATGGCGTCATTGAACCAGAGCAAACAGTGCCAGCATCTCCCTTCACTGTGACCTTTGGAACGGCTGCCACAGCTTCTCACCAGGTGGGACTAAACTATGACGTTACTATGGTCACTATGCCGGCAGAGCCAAAGCTGCCCCAGGGCACCATACAAGGCGTCAAAAAACGTATTGTCCAGGTTGACGCGGTTGTTGCGAATACGCAAAACCTTAGTATCAACAGTAAGCTGGTGCCGTTTAGGAGTTTTGGAGTAGGTGTGCTGGGGAACCCTGTTGCAGAGTTTACTGGAACAAAAACCGTGCATGGCCTTCTGGGGTTTTCTGGAACCGGACAAATTACTATTACTCAAACAGAGCCACTTAAAATGACTTTACTTGGCCTTGAGTACAAGATGAGCGTGGGAAACTAATATGTCTCAGATATTTGCTGGAGTAGTCGGGGCGTTTGGCGCTATACTTGGGGGCCAGTCTAAACAGACAATGTATAACCGAAAGGCTGCTGATGCGCGGCTTTCTGGGCGTATAACTGCTATAAATTTACAAATGAAAGGCGCACAGATCCTTTCCAAAGTTAATAACATTATGTCCACAAGTCTGGCACGTTCCCAGGTTGGTGGCGGCGCAACAAACATAACAGCTGTCCAAACAGGGTCATTAAAGTACGGTGTCCGTGATTACAGCACTGTTAAAGACAATATTGATATCCAGTTAGGCAGAGCTGAAGGACAGGCCCAGGATTACATATATGCTGGAGAGGTCGCTGTTGCTAATTCATACATAGAGGCGATGGGTGCTTTGGCGTCTGGCCATGCACAACAATCTCAGCTTGGGTATCCTGAGTTTGGCACTAAAAGCGTAACTGTTCCAAACCGTCCATATACTGCCCCGAGCGGTATGTACGGGGGAGATTAAGATGGCTCCTAGAATATTAAGATACGAAGGCGGCCAAGAACGGGTGATGCAAGTCAAGCCGTTAGAAGATGCGGCTTTAGCAGAAACCAGAAATATGTACCGCACTATTTCAGACTCTGTAAGCCGGATGGCCAAGTTTTCTTTTGAGCAAGAGTCAAGAGAAGCCAAACAGCGCGGTATGCAGCGTGTAGCTGATGAGGGTGCCCAGCCCGTATTATCTTCCATGCAGCAAGCTGGCGGCCCACGAACCATCGAAGATCGCGCAGCTGTAGAGACAGCAAACAGGATTGCATCAGCTGAGTTAGAAACCCAGGCGATCCTAGAGATGAACCAGGTGCTTTCAGCCGCTGAACAGCAAGAGATGTCATTAGACGATTTCCAGGCTAACCTGGCTGATGTCACAGACGGCATACCGGCAGCGCTATCGGATCTTAACCCGTTGCTGGCGGGTGAGCTGCAAGCAAAGTTAAATGCAAAAGCTGGGATATTCACACAAAATTACGCTGACTTTTACCACAAGAAAGCAATGCAGGACGCCAGGGGCCGTGCCTTGGTTGGCATCGACACTAGGCAAAAAAACATTTACCAGCTGGCGGCGTCCAATTCGCCAAACGATGGGATGCGGTTAGCAGTTATAGATGCTGAATTAAAAAATCTTCAAGATTATATGCTAGATCTTCAATTTAGCGAAGAACAAGTGTCTAAAATATTTTTAGAAACCAGGGGGAAAGCCATCGAGGAAGGCATCCGGTTTGATTTTTCAGAGCTAGGCTCCGTGCAAGAGCAAGTGAAATTTATATCAAAGCTGGAAAAATCCCCGCCAAAAGCTATTGGCCGTGAAGCGTCCAGAAAAATAGCAACAACTTTACGCACACAGATGAACACTGGCGTTAAAGTAATGAAGGGCCAGGTCAAACTGGCAAGTGATAGAATTGCAGATTTAACAAAAGTAATAGAGGGCGGCGGTCAAATTGATGGGGCTGTTTTAGTAAAATTAGAAACTGAGTTGACATCTCTGGACGGTGTTATAGATCCGTCTACTGGTCAGCCTATAAATCTTTCGGCAAGAACAGAGCTGCAAGAATTAAAAATTGTTGAAAATATATTGTCAGCTTATAGACAATCTGCCCCAGAAGAAGCGCAACGATCTTTAGACCAGCTGCAGGGCGGCATAAGCGGCGCTGGCGGTCCAGGCATTGACACAGTGCTAGAGGTAAAAGCCAGGGACGCTGCCCAAAGTTTTATTACAAACACAAGAGCTAATCTTAAAAAAGACGGGATGACTCACGCCCAGACTGTTGGGCTGGTTCAGCCGTCAGCAATTGCGTTTGGGGGCAGCCCAGACGAATTATTTAGCTCGATAGAAAAACGCCGGCAAGATTACCAGACGGTGCAAAGCGCATACCCTACTTATGACATTGGGCCGTTACGCGAAGGTGAGGTGCAAGTTGTAACGAACGCTATAGAAAACGGAGATGTGCAAACCCAAATGGAAACTTTGGGGGCTATCGTCCAAGGTTTTCGGCAAGACTCCCCAGCTGTTTTAGAGCAAGTTAGCAAAGAGGCTCCTGTGTTTGCCCATGTTGGCGGCCTCATGTTGATGGGCAAAACAAAAACAGCCCGTTTGATCTTAGAAGGTATTGCGCTAGGTAAAGAAGGCGGCCCAATGCCGGCTGATATTACTAGGACCGACATTGAATTATTGTTCCATGAAAATATTGGCAGCGCATTGAATGAACAGTCTGCAGCTGTGACTGGCGCTGCATACGAAGCCACTATAGCTATCTTTAGATCAAACATGAGCAGAAGCGGCATGGTCAGACAGAAAGCTGCCGGCGATAAAGAAATGCAAACTGCTTTAAATTTAGCACTAGGCGGTGACGGTAACCTGGGCAGTGAGGGCCTCGGTGGTGTTAGAACAGTTCGTGACCGGCAAGTCTTGGTGCCGCCCTATCTCAGCGCACCTGGCATGGAAACCCTTATCAGCAATTTAACGCCGGAAACATTTAAGACAGCTTCTGGCCGCGATATAGACGCCGGTATGTTAAATGAAATAAAAGAAAACGATAATATTTTTCCTCAAGCTATTGGGGATGATAGGTATATTTTTGTCCACGCTGACCCAAATAATATTTCTTTTGTAAAAGTGATGGGCTTTGACGGGGAACCGTTTGAAATAGATATGCGTGTTTTGTGGGGCAAGGAATCGCTGCGATGACTTTTCTTTTTAAGAAAACAGAGTCATTAGAGCAACGCGGTTATCAGCTGCAAGAAAAACCTACGCCGTCCCTGGAAGAAAATTGGAACGCGGCCACGACTTATGGCAAACTTGCATTAACGTCCACATCTAAGGCCAAGACATACCAAGAAATATTGCAGCCTGTGATTGACGAGATGAACGCGGCAAATGTTGGGGAAACATTCCACAACCCTTCTACAACGTTTTATATTGGTTTGTTTGAACCAGAAAAACAAACATCTGCTTTCAACCGAGGTCTGGCTAAGTTAAATCAAGCAATAGATAGATATCCAGAGTTCGAGCAATACCGAGGATTATACACTCCAGAAGCTGTTGCATCCCAAGCAGGAGAGATGGCAAGAAACGCCCGTGAAGATTATTTGCGTGTCAGCGGGGAATCACCTTCTACATCAGCTGGTGCAGTAAGAACATTAGGTGAAATGTACGAGGGGCTAGATGACCCTATTTTAATTTCATCTATGTTGTTTGGTGGCGCAAAATCTTTGTGGGGCATGGCCTTTCAAGAAGCGGCCCTGGGTGCCGGATCTGAGGCCCTGGCTCAAATACCAGTACAACGGTGGCACCAGGAGACTGGTATGCCGTACACTAATGAGCAATATTGGAACGCTGTTAAATACGGCGGGGCGATTGGTTTTGCTTTTCCGTTTGCGTTTCGTGGCGCCGGCAAAGCAGTAAGCATAACAACAGAACAAGCCAAAAAAGGCATCCAGGCAATACGGGCAACTGGCGCTAGACAAACACCGGATGGGCAAATTGCAGAGGACCTGGCAACAGAACTAGAAGAAATCGTTGCTGATAATCCTTTACAGCAAACTCTTTCTGGAGCAGCTGAACATGAACAGCGCCTATCTGACGCTGTAGCAGCCGTTGACGAAAACGTAGCCCCTACTATGCCGGATGCGTCTGCGACCCCTCCGCGGCCATTGTTGAGCGTTACAGACGCCGACAAGGTTGATGGGCTTGTCAAAGTGTTTGACCCTGATGAGGTTGCTGTAGACGCAGAATTATTCCAATTCAAAGCCGGTGGTGACGAGTTTGGCGTTACTGAACGATTGCAGGGTGTTACCACCTGGGACCCCATAGCAGCTGGGCAGATCGTTGTTTATGAGTTTGCTGATGGCCGCAAGTTTATTGCAGATGGGCACCAGCGCCTGGGCCTGGCGAAACGTATCAAGTCACAAGACCCAAGCCAAAAGATCGAGCTGCTTGGGCATACGTTGCGCGAGTCTGATGGTATTACGCCTGACATGGCCAGGGTTATTGCCGCTGTCAAAAACATTAAAGAAGGCACCGGCACCGCTATTGACGCCGCCAAGGTATTAAGGGATGCACCGCAACGAGCCGGAGAGCTGCCGCCTCGGTCCGTCTTGGTGCAGCAAGCCAGAGGTCTGACGCTATTAGACGATGAGACATTTGGCGCTATTATTAACGGGGTGGTTCCGGCTAATTATGGCGCAATCGTGGGCCGGTTAATACCAGATGACCCAGGGTTGCAAAAGAACGCTATCCAAGTTTTATCTAAAACTGACCCAGCAAACGAGTACCAAGCAGAGTCTATTGTTCGCCAGGTCATTGAGTCCGGCGCAGAAACCAGGACTCAGGAGTCTTTGTTTGGCGAAGAAATAATTACCGAAAGTTATTTCCTGGAACGGGCAAAAGTGCTTGACCAGGCGAGAAAACAGCTGGGCCAGGACAAGGCTGCATTTGCCAGTTTATTACGCAATGCACAACGCCTTGAAGCAGAAGGCAACCAACTAGCACAGAAAGCAAATGAAAGGAGAGCCAGCAATGACTCGCAAGCAATCGGCCTCTTACAAGCGCAAGCAAACAGAAAAGGCCCTCTCTCAGACGCCCTCACAGCTGCAGCAAGACAAGCCAGAGAAAGCGGCAGCTACGGACAAGCTACTAGAGGCTTCATCGAAGCTGTCAGACGATCAATTGAATCAGGCGATTTTGATCGGCTCTCAGCTGGCGATGTTGGACAGTCTATCAATGCTCCAACGGAAGGCCGCGCAAGTGCGGCAGAGCCAGAGCCAGACGTAAGCCTGTTTGATGACCCTAATGGCCCAGGTGTGCAGCGCCAGGCAGATCAGCTAGAAACTGACCTGGTTAGCGAAGAGCAAGCCATTGGTCGTGCGCCGGCAGAAGAACCACCCGTTGTTCGCCAGGAGGGTTTCCAGGAAGATGTTGATCTGCGCCAGGATCTAAAACGATTAATTGACGAAGGTGCTGACGAAACAGCGATTGACACACATCCCGCCGTCATCCAGGCATTAGAAGAAGCGCAGTCTATACCGCAAACAGTAGATGCACCGGATTTTGGCAGCCAGGCATGGCAAGCAAACCGCACATTTAATTTTGATGGCGAAGAAATCATTGGTTATGACAATGCAATCTTTAAAGCATTTGAAGATGCACAAACATTATCATATCGAGAAATGGGCCTTGATGTACCTGATGCGCCAGTTTCGTATGACCGTAAAGCAACAATTTTAATTGGCCCACCAGCTGCCGGTAAAAGCACCCTGGCAAATCCAATTGCAATTCAACAACGGGCTGCAATTATTGACTCGGATGAAATTAAAAAAGCGATGCCGGAGTATCAAGGCGGGATTGGCGCTATGGCGGTGCATGAAGAAAGCTCAGAAATAGCCAAAGGTTTGCTTAATACTGTTAAAGATTTTGGTCTAAACGTGGTTGTCCCAAAAGTTGGAGATAACGCAGCCAGCATACGCAAATTGCAACAAGAGTTAAAAGATGCTGGTTATGAGGTAAAGCTGGTAAACATGGAAGTCGCTTACCCAGAAGCGCGGCGGCGTATGTTTGGCAGATTTGTTGAAACAGGCCGGTTGATAGGACCTGATTATATACGGATGGTTGGTGACAACCCAACGCAAACATATTATACTTTAAAAGAGGAAGGTGTATTTGATGGATACGCAAACATTGACAACAATGGTGGACTCGATGTCGGACCAAGACTTACCGATGACAGCTTCAACGGCCCAGAACCAAAAGCAGCCATTGATGGCGTCCAACTACAATTGGAGCGAGGCCGAGCAGAGAGGGGAGCAGAGGGCAGACCAGATGAAGCTGCAGTCCCAGAAGCTGCGCCAGTATCTGGAGTCGAGCAAGCCCAAGCCGCAGCAAGGCAAGCGCTAGACGAAACCGAAATCCCTATTGGTAGCACAGTAGATGATGCCGGCAACCAGATAGCTGTTACAGTTACCAGGCGCCAAATGCTAGATGACATACAGCAAGACAAAACAATGTTAGACAGATTGCGGGAGTGCGCGGTATGAGTTTGCGTGGTTGCATTGACAACGCTGAGACAGAAGGCACTATCACACCAGAACAGGCGTCAGAAGCCCGTGATTTGTTTGATGACCTGGAAACTCAGTACCAGGGCAGGATGTCACCAGGGCAAGCTGCTTCACAAGCTGGGCGGGATACGTTTAGCGCATTAGAAAATATTGCTTTACATCGAAAGCGCCAAAAAATATTAGCGTACCAAAACTGGAAACAAATTACTAAAAACCTCGATGAATACCGTAACTATCGGGGTGAAGTAGATCCGTATAGAGCAGCGATAGCGCATCTCGCCAGGGACGAAGGCGCCAAATTCTCTGCATTTGAGAACCGTGTTAATGCTGTAACTAATGCTGCAACCAGGAGTATGTATAACGTCCTGGCATCTTTCCGTAAGAATTTAATTGGCGGTACCAGGAACAAAGCCAAGCTGCACAGTATGGTTCGGGAGGTGTTTGGAGAGGAAACCGGAGATGCTTCTGCTAGAGAGTTCGCACAAGCCTGGGCCAAGACAGCTGAATATTTGCGGCAAAGATTTAACGCAGCCGGTGGCAGGATCGTTCAGCGCCAAGGCTGGGGATTGCCGCAGTTCCACGACACACTGCAAGTAAGAAAAGCGACATTCCAGGAATGGCGAGATTTTATTGCCCCTCGATTGAATGTTGAAAGAATGGTCGATGAGGGCACCGGCTTGCCAATGACGCCAGCCCGTCTTGAGCTTGCTTTGAAAGATGTATACGAAACAATCCGCACAGACGGGATGGCAAAGATCACGCCTGGCGCAGCTGCTGGACGCGGCAAGAGCATGGCAAACAGGCGCACTGACCACAGGTTCCTGGTGTTTAGAGATGCAGACTCATGGATGGAGTACCAGACTAAATTTGGAAACCCAGATGCGTTTGATACCATGATGGGCCACATCAGCACTATGTCTAGGGATATCGCATTGATGGAGATCCTGGGGCCAAACCCAAGATCAACAATTAATTTTATGAAAACAACCATTGCAAAACGTGCAGCTGGCGATGTTGCCGAGGAAAGCAGGGCAAATAGAGCTGGCAAAAAGCTAGAAGATTTGTATATGGCTGCAACCGGAAACGTAAACACGCCTGTTGGCGGGGGCCGGTTTGCAGCAACAATGGCAGGAATTAGACAAGTGTTGCAATCAGCGCAGCTGGGTGCCGCTTCTATATCTGCTTTAACTGATATCAACTTTCAACGCATTGCCAGGCGTTCAGCTGGCCTACCTCAAGTTAGAACCGTTACTCAATACCTGGATCAGCTAAACCCACTGACTGTCGAGGAAAGAGGTAAAACGGCTATTCGTATGGGGTTGATTGCTGAAGGTTGGATGACTGTCGCGGCAGCGCAAATGCGTTATGTTGGAGATATATCTGGACCAGAGATCACCAGGCGAATTGCTGACTTTACCATGAAGGCGTCATTGCTTTCCCCATTTACTAATGCTGGTCGCTGGGCTTTTGGCATGGAGTTCTATGGGACCCTGGCAGATAATGTTGGCAGAGCTTTTAATGATCTTGACCCCGCATTGCGGCAGACCTTGGAAAAATACGGGATCGGATCTGACAAATGGGACATTATCCGGTCAACTGACCCATATGAGTATGAAGGGGCTACGTTCTTACGGGCAGAGGATATCGAGTTTCGTGATGATATAAACCCTCGCTTGGCTCAAGACCTGGCCACCCGCGTTATGGAAATGGTAGATGCGGAAACAAACTTTGCCGTTCCTAGTTCCAGCCTCAAGGGTAGAGCAACTTTAATTGGAAACACGCAGCCAGGCACATTGCAGGGTGAGCTGCTTAGATCGTTTGCCATGTATAAAAATTTTGGCGTTACCCTGGTAAACACTCATTTGATGCGCGGGATGGCCCAGGCCGGCATTAAAGGCAAAGGCGGCTACTTTGCGGATCTTCTTATTAGCACAACTGTTATGGGTGCCTTTGCTATGCAGCTCAAAGAAATGAGCAAGGGCCGAGATCCTCGGCCAATGGAAGGCACAGAGTTTTGGCTTGCTGCGTTCTTGCAAGGTGGTGGAGTCGGCATTTATGGAGATTTCCTGTTTAGCGATGTGAATCGGTTTGACCGAGGGTTGGCAGAAACCATTTCTGGGCCAGTAGTTGGTTTTGTTAATGATGTTAGAAAACTGACTGTCGGCAATTTGCTTGAGGCCGCACATGGAGAGGACACTAACGCTGCAACGGAAGCTGTTAATTTTGCATCCAGGTACACGCCTGGCGCATCCCTTTGGTATATGCGCCTGGGGCTGGAGCGTATGGTGTTCGATAGAATGAAAAGATATACAGATCCTAAAGCCGGTCAGAAGATGCGGCGTTTAGAAAGCAGATATAGACGGGAATATGGGCAGAGGTATTGGTGGCGTCCTGGGCGTGACGAACCAGGCAGATCACCAGATTTAGGTAATATGTTGTCCGATGCCCCATAAATATGGTATATATACTGACAACCGCAGAGGTGAAACATGGCTGATATCGCAATTAATGCTGTAGACAGACGAGTCCAGTTTACGGGAAATACTGGTACTGGCCCGTTTGCTTTTACTTTTAATATTCTAGCAGACGCAGATATAGCTGTTTTTAAGAATGACACTTTGCTCACTCTTACGACTGATTACACTATTAGCACAAACGCTGACGGCACCGGTTCTGTTTCTTTAACAGGGAGCGGCAATGGAACGGCTTTGATTGCATCTGACTTGCTTACAGTAGTCGGTGGCCGACAGTTATCCAGGACAACCGACTTTGTTACAGCCGGTGATTTGTTGGCAAGTTCTTTAAACGAACAGCTCGATAGTAATGTTATCATGGTCCAACAGCTGGACGAAAAAATCGACAGGACAATTCGTATTGACCAGTCTGACGAAACAGCTGACATGGTTTTGCCGCGAAAGTCTGCCAGGGCAAACAAAACTTTGGCTTTCGACAGTAGTGGGTTGCCAGCTGTCGGTGAAGAAATTGGGGATTACCGTGGGGATTGGGCGGCAAGCACAACATATTCTATTCGCGATCTTGTTAAAGATACCAGCACAAACAATATTTTCCGCGCTAATGCGGCTCACACATCATCAGGCGCACAACCGCTAACGACAAATACCGATAGCGCAAAATGGGATTTGATAGTAGATGCGGCAGCAGCAACGACTTCAGCAACAGCAGCGGCAAGTAGCGCAACGGCGGCGGCTGCTTCAGCCACGGCGGCAGCGGCAGACGCAGTATCAACGGCGGCAGATGTTGTTAGCACAGCAGCGGATGTTGTCACGACAGGCAACAACGTAACGGCGGCACAAGCCGCACAAGCTGCGGCTGAACTGGCAGCAGATAACTTTGATGATACTTACCTTGGTGCAAAGTCTAGTGACCCCACGGTGGACAATGACGGTGACGCACTAAACGCTGGTGATTTATATTTCAACACAACCAGTAACTTGCTGAAAGTTTACAACGGTTCAACTTGGCAAGCTGCGGCTGTATCAACGACAGGACTGTTGGCTGCTGCCAATGATTTGTCTGATCTTAATGACGCTCCAACAGCTTTAACTAACTTGGGGCTTACCGCTACAGCAGCGGAAATAAACTACAATGACATCACAACGCTTGGGTTAGTCGAAGCTAGTAAAACTGTGACTGCTGACGCTAACGCAGAGATTACTATCCCTGACGATAAGAAATTATATTTTGGCACAGATCAAGACGCGCATATTCGTTACGATGAAAACACCACAGACACATTAATTGTGGATGGTGCTAAAGTGAAATTTGGGAAAGCGGTTAGAGGAAATAACTTTTCGTCAAACGCAACCGGCAGCACTACTTTAAGTTTTGAAACTTACCAAAATTTTATTCTTACCTTGACTGGTGCTGTTACTTTAGCAAATCCAACAACTGAAACAACAGGGCAAACAGGATTTATCATATTTATACAAGATGGAACTGGTAATCGTGTTGTGTCTTTGGGTACTGATTATGAGACTGCTGGCGGTTCTGGCTTAACGCTTTCAACAGCGGCAAGCGCAACAGACATTGTGCCATATGTTGTTGCAGCAAATGGCAGAATATTGTTAGGCACACCGCAACTAGCATTTGCATAGGGAGTTACTATGTCAGGCCCAATAGGTTCCTCTCAGTGGATGTATGCAAGCGGTGAAGCAGTCACCCAGCAATCCCTCAAGTTCAACGATGACGAAAACCAGTACCTAAGCTGGACACCGGATAGTGCTGGCAATCGCAAGACTTGGACTTGGAGTGCTTGGGTCAAGCGTGGGAATCTTGGGACAACTCAATCTTTGTTTGCATCTCGCGTGTCAGCAGAAGATACAATTCGTTTTGATTCGGGCAGTAATTTTAACTTTTATGTTTACAGTGGTGGTTATGTAGGTCAATTAAATACAACCAGTGTTTATCGGGACCCATCATCTTGGTATCATATTGTTTGTGTATGGGATACAACCAACGCAACAAGCACAGACCGAATGAGGGCTTACATAAATGGAAATCGTTTAACTGCTTTTAACACTGCAACATATCCATCTTTAAATGCTGATTCATTTATAAATGGCTTACAAGAACATTCAATTGGTCAAAATGATGCTGGTGGTGAATACTTTGACGGCTACCTATCCGACATCCACTTCATTGACGGTCAAGCCCTAGACGCAAGCAGCTTTGGTGAGACTGTTGACGGCTACTGGAAAGCAAAAGATTTCGCTGGCACATACGGTCAAAATGGTTTCAGACTTACCTTCCAAGACGACGTTGTGTCTGAGGGGTTCAATGTAGTGACCTACTCCGGCAACGGCGGGACGCAATCTGTGTCGGGTCTGGGGCTGTCGCCGGATTTAGTTTGGATTAAAACCCGCCAAGCTGAAAGTCACGGACTGTGGGATAGTGTTCGTGGTGCGCCTCTTAATTTGTCGTCAAACAACAACAACGCAGAAGGTTCTTACACAGGCGTTACGTCTTTTGACAGTGATGGTTTTTCTCTTGGTGGTGCTTATGCCGGATATACAGAAAGTGGAAAGACTTATGTAGCTTGGGCTTGGGATGCTGGCAGCGGTTCTCCTGTTAGCAATACTAATGGCACAATTACCAGCACGGTCAAGGCAAATACTGACTACGGTTTTTCGATTACCACCTATACTGGCAACGGCACTAACGGGGCTACGGTTGGTCTTGGATTAGATACGCCA
>Ga0181379_1000433_pt1 | contig 21057 bp, 17 predicted proteins | sample 2SPOviralmetaG_FD_130115 | JGI IMG/M metagenome (GOLD analysis project Ga0181379, IMG submission 130115) | Marine viral communities from the oligotrophic San Pedro Time Series (SPOT) site, San Pedro Channel, CA, USA - 2 SPOT_SRF_2009-07-10 | ecosystem: Environmental > Aquatic > Marine > Strait... | reverse complement strand
CCGCTTATTCCGGCTCATGGTCCCACATAGCCGCTGGGATGGGGATGAAGAAAGCATCAAGCAAGCAAGTAAATTGTTGCTGACATCGTCTGAACCTGTTGTCTTTGAGAACCTCGGGACACGTGCTGTGCCTTCTTATCCTCCAGGCTACCTCGCCTCGCTCCAGCCATCTTCTCTGCAATACAGCCGTGCTGGTTGGTTCTACTCTGGCGTCTCAATCACCCATGTCGTGGCTGAAGCCGAGCGCATGGCTGATGCGTTTTAGGCGGCTTGCTGAGCAAACCGTCGTTCGATGAGGGCGCCAAGTCCTTTGATCCAGGCTGGGTCATCGTTGAGGCATTGAATCACGGACAGTTCTTCTCCACCCAATTCTAGGAAGTGTTCTCGAATTCCAATATCCAATTCTTCCAGCGTTTCCAAACCGTCTGCAAGGAAGGCGGGGGCTACGATGGCGAGCTTCTTGATGCCCCGTTTTACCAGTGCTTCTACTTGGTTCATGGTTGAGGGTGTGAGCCACTTCACAGGTCCAATCCTGCTCTGGTAACTGAGGGACCATTGGTCGTCGTTTAAGCCAAGGGCTTGTGCGACGGCAAGGGTCGTTTCCATACAGTGATGGCCGTAGCACAACTGGTTGGCTTCGCAGCGAATAGAACAGCAATTCTCAACCTTCTGGCAGTGCTTTTTCGAAGTGTCAATCCGTTTGACGTGAGAAACGGGCAAGCCGTGATATGAGAACAAAAGATGCGTGTCTGGGGTGAGGTGAGGTTTGATTGAATTGGCCAATGGAACAATGTAATCTTCCTCGGTTTCGAAGTGATGCATCTCGAGCAGGTTTGGTGCCCATTTCATTGTTCTGAGTTGTTTGTGGGCGTGCTTTAACGAGGATTCTGTGGTCGCTTGAGCGTAGTGTGGGAACATCGGAAGCAAGAGAAGTTCATCCACTCCTTTCCCTCTCAATCGTTCAAGTCCATCATGAATGCTTGGGTTTCCATAGCGCATGCCAACTTCAAATTCGATGTCAGCGAGGCCTTCGTCAAGCGAAGAAGAGATCTTGTTTGAGTACACACGAAGTGGCGAGCCTCCATCCATCCATATTTTTTGATAGAGTGGCGCTATCTTCTTTGGGCGGACACGGAGGATGATTCCTCGCACCAATAGGTGGCGAAGTGGGGCAGGGATGTCGATCACATCAGGGTCGAGAAGGAATTCTCGTAGATAAGTTCGGACCGAGGCAATCGTTGGTTCATCAGGGGTTCCAACATTCATGAGAAGAACGCCTTTTTTCCCCATGGTTCGTTTTCACGAAGGCTCCATTTAATGATTTGTCAAGGAATACTGGTCATTCATACAGGCTCATTCGTGGCCTCATGAGGGTCGAGATGGTAGATTGAGCCCCCCCACGTAAACAACAACAATTCATCGTCGAGGCCCTTGCCAAACCCAACGATCAGGTTTCCAGTGTTGACGAGAACCCTCTCGTCCCAATTTCCCTCGTTGTTTTGTTGAGCAAGCCAAATTTCTCCAGAGCAAAAATCTGCAAAGAGGTAGCCGTTTTGCCACATGCTCGGTCCCCAATCCAACCAATACCCTCCCGTGATGGAACACCGACCGTTTTCGTGCTGGTAGACCACGACGGGGTCCGTCATACCAACCGGAGGTTCACTTGGAGGCGTCGTGCAATCGTGAGGGTCGTCAAAGACTCGATTGGCTTCTCGCTCCGACCACCCAAAGTTGCTTGGTTCAAACACGTTCACGGCGTTGACTTCCTCGAAGCAATTCTGACCGACATCAGCAATCCAGAGGCGGCCCATCGGATCCAGGTCAAACTTCCAGGGATTCCGCAAGCCTTTGTGGAGGACGTAATCTTGCTCGCTGTTGCTGGCGTTGTGAAGCGGCGTGATGGTTTGGTTGTGGTACCAAAAATGCTGGATGGTGCCGAGCATTGAGGTGTTGTTTTGCCCGTGGTCCAAGGGGTCGTTTGAACCTCCTCCATCGCCCACACCCCAGAGGTAGGTGTTGTTTTCAAGCCCCAAGAGGTGGCCTCCGTTGTGGTTTCGGTAGGGCTGTTCTATTTCTCGAAGCACCGTCACTGATTCATGATTCACTTGTCCGTCCGTTACATCGGCGACAGCCAAAAACAGGTTGGTGACTTCTTTTGTTTCACAGACTGCATCTCCGATGTAGGTGAAGAGGATTTGGGGATTGGTCTCGAAATGAGAAGTGAAAGTGAAACCGAGCAAACCGGCTTCAGTATGGCAATTGGAAATGAGATTGCTCAAATTTGCAACTTGACGCAATGCATTGCCGTCGTAAGCGAGGATACGCCCGTCGAGATCGGCGATCCAAAGTTCGTCAACCAAGGGGTGTTGTAAGGAATTGACGGGCGTCGTGAATCCGGTGAGGTACTCTCTGCAGGCGACATCGACCTGGAGGGGTTCGCATTCCGGTTGGCTTCTGTCGGTCCATTCAAATCCGCTTCCTTGGGGTTTTTCTTCTTCCTCGAAAAGGCATCCGGCGAGCGGAGCGACAATCAAAAGACAGGACAGGAAAAACGGAGCAGCGTTCACGGTGGTCACCGTTCATTCGTTTTCAGGCTGTTCTTGGTTCGGTCTTTTCGTTCCGTTCACGCGGATGTAGATGAACACGGCTCCGACCACGCCAACTGCGATGAGTGGCAGGAGGAGTGAAGGTCCATCATCGCTTGACGAAGAGCTTGTTTTGTTGATCTTTTCTCCGAAATAAGCCTTGATTCCGGGAACATCCTCAATGGAATCTCCGTAGTCTCCCAAGTGGGCTTCTGTGTCAATGATGGTCATGCCAGGCGTGCTGAGTACGTCATCAAGAATCGCCAAGTCATCGGTATTGGCGTTCATGGTGGTAAAGGCATCCTGGAGGGCCGCGACCTCTGCGCTGGAAAAGTGATCTGGATTGTACATGACGGGGTGGCTTGGTGCACGACCGAAGCCCTCAGGTGCAGAGATGGGATAGAAATCACTTGTCTGAGTGAAGTCACCTTCGAAGCACCACGGTTCAGGGTCTTCGCCACAATAGTCTGGAACTGTAGGGTCCTTAGCAAACGAAATGTAATCGGTGGCGTCTCCCAAAGTGTGTTCTGCGAGGCATCGTAGAGATCCGATGTACCTGTAATATGGTGTGCCGCTGTCTGGTATGCTGGAGTCATCAGAGAAGTGGTTGGTCACCGTGTCGTGGAGTGAATCAATTTCATTGGCGTCACCGACGATGTCAACATAGTTGTTGTTGATGAGGTAGCCCATTGGAAGAAGCATCCCCGAGCTTCCCAAAGCCGATGTGTGGCAGGAAATTTTCCCTTTCATCAAAGCAAGAGGGTCAGTGGAAGGATCGTCATCCTGATCGGCGAGGGCCATGTCCGAATCTTTGTGGACCCATGCGATGGCGTTGTAGTAGGAACGACCGTCGCCTTTTTGCTCAGCGGCGGCCACCTGCAAGCCATATTCTTGCCAACTCAGCCATGCTGCTCCTCCGTCAAGGAATCCAATATCGGCGTTTCCAAAGCGAAGAGCCTCAATGGTTGCAGCCTGGCTGGCAACTGGGTAAATCTCCACATCTTGTCCCATCAATTCTCCAAGTCTGTCGGCGAGTTTCTGTGGGTTCTCATCGGTGTTTCGATACTCCTCTTTCACTTCAAATGCGATTTTCAAGCAATTATCGTCGTCCTCGCAACCAGGGTATTGTGTTTCGGTAGCAAATAAGCACCCTGGGATGCATGCGGCCATCAGCAGAGTTACGAGGAAAAGAGAGGTCTGGTTTCGGTTCATTTCGGGTCCCCTAAACTGAAGCCAGCAACCGGGGTTATATGTATTTTAGGTTCTCCTAAACTTTAGAAACCGATGCGCGCCCCCTCACGTCGTTCAACCCTTTGGAGGCCAAGCGATGACCGAAACAAACCACGGTTGGAGAGGATCCTCATTTTCCCCTACGTGGCTGGTTTTCCTTCTTGTGCTGATCCTTGTTCCGCTCACCACGACGGCGCCTTATGTTCTCCTTGATGTTGACCAGCCCGAGGCCTCAATCGAATTCCCAGATGATGCCTTCCGTTCCTCAGAAGGGTATTTGCTGGTCATTTTGGACGGTGTCGGGCAGGATGTTATGTTGAGTTCAGACATGATGCCGCTTCTGCAGTCTTGGAAGGAGAATGCTGCTGTTGTACCCGTGCAGACTGGGCCTCTCACGCTTTCTGCAAACTGCGTTCGGGAAATGATGACAGGTGTTCCAAACGCACCAGTTGATGGCCTCAGGAATTTCAATCTCGACCACCCCGGGGGCGCCGACCCATGGCTGCTCGCCGGGGCTGATCCTCGGTATTCTGTGGGCATGATTGGGAGTTATGTGATGGGGAACATGTATGCTGAATCTTCTGATGTTGAATTTGTGAACACCTTCAAGGGTCATGGCGACTACTATCAGGGAGATGAAGAGACCTCGGCGTTGCTTGAGGATTGGCTTGTGAGTTCCCGTCATGACGTTGTTGCTGCGCATTTTTCTGGCCCTGATAAGGTCGGACATAAATGGGGTATTTTGGGCGATGAATACAAGGACAAGATGCGGGATGTTGACCGACAGCTCCACGTCTTGCTCCAGTTTGTACCATCATCCTGGACGGTCGTCGTAACCGCTGACCATGGCATGACAGATTCCGGCTCGCATGGTTCTGCTGAACCTGATACTCGAAATGTTGCTGCCATGATCGCAGGTCCAGCAATTCGGACGGGCTCGGCAGAAGACACCATTGCTCAGCGTGATTTATCCGCCTTGATGTTACATCAACTCGGGTTGGAATTTCCCGCACAGGTGAACGGCATTGTGCCTCTGGATATCCTCGACCTCTCCTCCTATCAATTGCAGGTGGTTGAACAGTGGAACTGGGAGGCTGCTTTGCTTCGACACACCTTCTTCCATCCAACTGACGAGCGGGTGTTGTCCTCAAACGAAGTGGATTGGGCCTCTGTTGAAATCGAAGCGGTCTCCATTCGTGAGTTTGATGTTGTTGTGTCGATTCTTGTGCTCTCGACCTTCCTCTGTGTGGGTTTTCTGACTCTGCGTTCGAACACAAAGTCCCCTTCTGTTGAATTCCGTCAGTTTGGATTCCTGGTGGCATTGGTGGTGGCATCTGTTGCAACTCATGCATCCCTCTCGTATTCCGCTATGATGCCTCGTGCGTTCGGAGCCGCAGCCGTCGTGTGGTTGGTCGCCACTTCGCTCGGGCAGGAGAAACGACTGACGTTTGAATTGCCCATCAACCCTCATGGAATCGCCCCGTGGATGGGCTTAATCTTGCTGCTCACCTTGGTGTTTGGGAGCCTCTCCACAGCAGTGTTGAGTGGCCTAATTGCATGGGTGCTTATCTGGTCCATGGCCGCCATCACTGGCGAATCTCGTTGGAGGACTCCGCAGAGTCGGGGGATGTACCTGCTAACGGCCATGGCCGCATTGACGATAGGTTCTCTTCGGCTGTGGTATGCTCTTGTTCCTCTCTATTTTCTTTTGACGAGCCACCTCTCTTCGAAAACGATGCGAAACCGAATGGGCCAACATTTGGGACATGTTTGGGCCTTGTGGCTTCTGACCATGATGGCGCTCGTGTTCGTCCATCGTCGTTTCTTCGGAACGCACCATCTGTTGAAGTTGGTCAACATGACCGCCTCTTCCGGGTCTGAGGTTTTGACGATCGTCGGTATCTTGTGTGGCTTCTCCCTCTTCGCTGCCATACTGTTCAAATCTGCATCGTTCATTCAGCGATTTTTCTCTGTTTTTGCTTTCATGCTCATCGCCTTTGGCCTTTCCTCCCTCGAGCATCTTTTCCTTCAGCAGTTTACGCTTCTCTTCATTGTCGTGCTCTATGGTACAAGCTGGGCCGTCTCAAAGAACAAACCCGATCTGGCAAAAAAGGTGTTTTGCGCTGCTCTGGCTCTCCACATGACCGTTGCGTGGGGTCCATGGGCCGCAGTGGTGAGCCTGCTGTTGTTGCTTTCCGTTCCTTCCTTGGTCCATGTGTTTGATGTGCCAAGCGTTTCAAAATGGAAACAGATGAACGACCCTCACGTCATTGTTGCCCTCGCAGTTCTGCCGTGGATCGTTTGGATTCTGTGGTGGACGCTGATGGGTCAGGTCAATGGTTTGCAGCCTTGCTTCGAAGGCGTTTGTCCTCACCCTAGGGAACTTGACCCTGGTGCCGTGCGGGTTCAGGGGGGATACTACGGAGGCGGTCTGCAACCCCCAACATGGTGGATGACGCTGATGGTGGTCAGCCCTCTTCTCATCACCTCGGTAGCGCTCCTTCATCGCATCGCTGACTCTGGCATCTCATTGAAATTCTACATTCTAGGCCAACTACTGATTGTCCTCGGTTGCCTCGCTCTCTACGCGTATTCACCCATTTATCCTCGGCTTGTTTTCGCTTTGACATGGAACATCGCCTTCGCCTTAGCCCAGATGTTTTTTGCATTATGTGCAACGCTGTCCGTGCTTTGTTCGAACCATGCTGCGCCTGATGGAGGCACACCTGTGCAAAAGTTTCGTATCTCCTAAAGTATTTAGGATGCCCTAAACTTGGTCGGGATTGGTGGCGATATGAACCAATGTACATCGTGCGGAAATACAATGCAAATGGGATGGGTTGCTTGCCCGTTCTGTGGCTTCCAAGTCGCGAATATGTTCAATTCAAATTTGCCTGTTGTTGATTTGATCGAACAGTCGCAACACAACTGCAGCGGTTCATGCGGCAAATCAAAGCGTGTGAAATCCACGTGTTGCCAGAAACATCTGAAGAAGAAAAAGTACTGTGGTTCTTGTCCAAAGAAGGCTCAGACCAAGGCGTTGAATGCACTGATTCATTTCACGTCTGGAAAGAAGTAGCGCCCCCGCTGTTGGCGCAGTTGTTTTCAGTTTCCGCAGCCGCAACCTTGGGTTTGGCAGGAGGCGTCCTCTTCCTTTGTGGGTTGAGGCATTTCCTTCTGTTTAGCAGGCCGTCGACGGATGAGGTTTTGCAGTCGAACTTTGCGCTGGTTCTGTGAGGTGCGTCGGTTCATGGTTGCTCCAATCAGCGAGCAGAAATAAGGTTTTGCGAATGTCCTTGGGTCATTTTGCATGAATCATCCGAGAACGTTGGAGGGTCTCGTTGAGGTCGTGATAGATCTTGCAATGAGGGGGGTTTGTAGGGTAGCGTCATAAAGGCAACTCTCTGTCTCAATGCATGGGCTCGCACTCCTTCCTGGGAAAACTCTTCCACTGGGGATTTGTGCTTCTTTACGCTTATGGGATTTTCAAACAAATCAATGATCTTTCCCAACTTGAGGACCAAGCACTGCTGCAATTTGAAGTGGTTTTCTCAGTTGTTTTTCTCATTTTAGTGTTGTCTCGCTATTTCTACATGCGTCGGTTTGAGACATTCCTCGGCGCCGCAAATGAAGTTCATCCCCTTCACAAAACGATGGCGAAGTCCGTCCATCTCGGCATGTATGCGTGCCTCATTTTGCTCCCCGTGAGCGGACTGGCCATCGCAGGTTTGTACACTCAAGGCTACACCAATGAAGAAGGAATCCTGCTTTCCTTTGTTCTGGGCGTTCATGCTTTGGCTGCTGATTTGAGTTATGTTTTGATCGCTGCCCATGTCATTGCAGCCGTCTATTCTCGGCTCAAAGGCGAGGGCGTATGGACATCGATGGTTCCCGTATGGTCGGAACGCAACGCCGCAGCAAGCCATCTTGCAGTCAAAATAACCAGATTTGAATCAACAAGCCTTCAGGCCTTGAGTCGTTGGTCGGCCTCAAAGAAAAAGTAAGCCCCGTTGGATGGAATCCGCCTCATCCCATGCTGGAAGATCTCTCGGTAACTTGGTGATGGATGGTGACACCCTCTTGGCGCATGCTTTCAATAACAGAATGAATCACTTCGCTAGGAAGGTCTTCAGGTGGGTGGATGCCTTCTATGAAGAGTTCGTGTTTCGCCCACGCCACAGCACACGCCGTCGTCACCAATCCCGTGGTGCGGGCCATGCTCGAATCACCGTCTTTTCCATGGTCCTCAACGGTCCAGATGTGCTCAATACCTTGAGCTTCAACTCGAACCTCCATCCAAGTGAACTCGGGCCGTTGAGGGTCAAATCGCCACGCCTCCACAAGTTCATCCGGTGTCTTGGTGGTGGTTTGGTAGCGTTCGATGTGTCCTGGCCATCGAACAGTGTACTCGCCCATGAATCCGGCTGGTATCGAGGTCAATGACCGTAGACCGTCGGTCAAAAAAGCCTCCATCGTCCGTCCGCTGGCATCAATCATGTGCCGCTCACTCATCGCAGGGACCGTCTTGGTCAACCCATCAACCACGATTCTGGCGGGGCGCGTGTACTCGGCGATGACATCGTGTGGCGAAAAGGGCGCCATATACGACCAAGCATCATCAGGTTGGGAGGGATTGCCTCCGACTTTGATGGACACTCGATCCAGCGTTCCCAATTCTCGTTGAGCGAGCGCGACCAACATGTTCGACAATCCAGGAGCAATACCAACATCCCATAGCACCGTGCTCGATCCTTCGGGGAGTCTGTCGGGTGTTGTTTCACTGAACGACAAATCGATGATGCGGTGGCTTCCTCGATGCAGAGATTGGAGGACATTGTGCCCAATGGAACCCGGCACCATGTTCACTATCAGGTCGGCACGGGAATGGTCAGCAGTTCTCGCATCCATCAAATGAAAGTGCGCAGGAGTGGTCCGGTCCACGACATCGTAGAGATGGACTTCATGCCCTGCTTCGCAGAGTTTTCGGGTGACAAAGGAGCCGACCAACCCTCCTCCAAGGCAGTGAATTCTCATGGATCAATGTTGGCTCGGAGGGATTCAAAGGTTCCGATGAATTCTAACGGCCATCGAAAACGATGATAGGGCTTATCAACGACAGCGTTGAGCACACAGACATGAGCATTCTTGCCAAATATGAAGAAGCCTTTGAATCCGGAAACAAAGAAGATTTGGACGCCATCATCCATGATGATTGCAAGTTCATCCCCCATGTCGGCGGTGCCGTCATGTCAAAATCAGACATCATGGCCTTCGCAGGGACTGGGGCAGTCAGGACCGAGGCGCACCGCATCCTCTTCGAAAACGATGAAGTGGGTGTTGGGCATTCCATTGCTCATTTCGCCAACGGGTCAACCTCAGAGGCAGTCCTTGCCTTCTACCGCTTTGAAAATGGAAAAATCATCCACGTTGAAACGGGTGCTACTCCACTCAGCGATGATTACAAGGTCATTGGCCAGTGAGCATAAGAACCGAGTACGGGTTCACAAAAGGGGCCCAATTTGAACGCCGAGAAGCAAGATTGCTGTGGCGCAGACAGTGATCAAGATGTTGTCATCGATCGGGCCAAATTCATACCGCTCGACGATCGTCGCTACCGTTGCAGCGATCAGCCCCCACGCAGGGATGCTAGGGTCGCCACTGGCAGCTGCGAACCACCCCAATGGAGCGCTGACAATGAACATGAAAACGTTTCCAATTGGACTCTTGGATCGCTCACGGACCACAGCATTGCGCACCACGCCAGTTATGCCATCCCCGAACGCCATGAACAAGGAAGGGATGATCGCCAGCCAAGGATCTCCAACAATCCACCAGATGAATGTAATGGATGTCCACCACATCAATCCGAATTTCACATCGTTTTGATTCTGCTCGGTTTGGAACCAATACATGACAATACCTGCTCTGTGCGACGCAAACAGAAGCGCCGTTAGCAGGATTCCTGCCACCATCGGATACCACATATCAGTGAACAGAAACGGCACACTCAACGATCCAACGCCCCCTGCCATCATGTGGACAATTTTCCGATTGTAATAGACAGCCCGTATGTGTTCCATTCCTCGATTCACCATCATCGAGTAGGGTATTTTGGTTGCATAAAGAACCAAAACGACGTACACGCCCATCCCGAGGGCAGCCATGAGTTGCCGGTCCATGGTGGGCCTTTTGGAAGGGGGCTTCTCTATCTTCCTCAGCGCCAAGGGGTTCGGGCGAATCTTCAAACACCCCCTCCCACTACCGGCTGGATGGAGATGTCCATGTCAGAGGTTCGCAATGTCATTATTATCGGTTCAGGTCCCGCTGGCTATACCGCAGGCTTGTATGCAGGGCGCGCTATGCTCAATCCTCTCATGTTTGCAGGGTACATGTCCGGAGGGCAACTCATGCTCACCAGCGACATTGAGAATTTCCCCGGGTATCCCGAGGGCATTGCAGGCCCAGAAATGATGACACAGTTGCGAGACCAAGCGGTGCGCTTTGGCTTAGAAGTTCAAGACAGGAACGTCGATGAGGTTGATCTCTCTGAGCGTCCATTCAAAGTCATGGTCGAAGGCGAGACGTTCCTGACCCACTCCATTATCGTGTGCACAGGAGCCGAATCCGTATGGTTGGATGCACCTGGTGAGGCGGAGCAAAAAGGACGAGGTATTTCGACCTGCGCCACTTGCGATGGCGCCTTTTTCCGCGACGAGCACGTGCTGGTCATCGGCGGAGGAGACTCCGCCTGTGAGGAAGCGACTTTTTTGACACGTTTCGCCTCCAAAGTCACGCTGATACACCGCCGTGATGTGTTCAAAGCCTCAACCATCATGTACGAGCGTGCAGCCAACAATCCGAAAATTGAGATCCGTACCTTCCGCCAGATCAAGGAATGGCTTTCTGATGACAAGGGCTTGAGTGGAGCCGTTCTTGAAAACACCCAAGACGGCAGCACGGAAACCATTGAGGCCACTGGCGCTTTCATCGCTATCGGGCATACCCCCATCACTGATTTCCTCAACAACCAAGTTGAAACCGATGCGAATGGATACATTGTGCATCAAGAGCACACGATGACCTCAATTCCTGGCGTATTTGCCGCAGGCGACGTGGTTGACACACGCTACAAGCAAGCCATTACTGCCGCCGGCATGGGGTGTTCGGCTGCCATTGATGTGGAAAAGTGGCTCGAGGACAACGTCCATTGATGCCGTTTCCTTCATGGTGGAGGGCTTGCACGGCTTACCATGGTCGATATCGTCCGACACGCTCGTCACATTGCGCTTCCGGATGTTGGCCTCGAGGGACAACGCCGGCTTAACAATGCAAGCGTTCTGATCATTGGAGCAGGCGGCCTTGGTTCTCCCGCTGCACTGTACTTGGCAGCAGCGGGTGTTGGTCGAATTGGACTCGTGGATGACGATGCCGTTGACCTCAGCAACCTTCAGCGGCAGATTTTGCATTCCGTAGCGGATGTCGGGCACCCGAAAGTGGCCTCTGCTCGTTCAACTCTGCTTGGCATTGATCCCAACCTTCGCATTGAGACGTGGTCTGAACGCTTGAATCCTCACAATGCCCTGTCAATTCTTGAGGGCTGGGATATCGTGATCGATGGAACAGATAACCTTCCGACGCGATACCTTATCGATGATGCTTGCTCGATTCTTAGCACCCCATGGGTCTACGGTTCCATCTTCAGATTTGAGGGACAAGTTTCGTTGTTCAATCATGAAGGAGGACCCTGCTACAGGGACCTTTTTCCCGAGCCTCCCCCACCAGAAGCGGTTCCAACTTGTTCAGAAGCCGGTGTCTTTGGAGTGCTGCCGGGTGTGGTTGGGGCCCTCCAGGCCACCGAAGCCATCAAGCTCCTGCTTGGATTTGAAGCATCGCTTAGCGGCGCCTTGCTCCTGTATGATGCTCGAACAATGAACTTCACCACGCTCTCCTTTGAAGCCGACCCATCACGGCCTCCTGTGAAAGATCTCACAAGGGTTCGTTCCATGCTGAGCGATGAGGCATGGTGCATCCGCTCAACTGAACGCAGTGAGCCGCAAGAACAAAAATCTAGTTCGGATACAGGTGGGAGCATGTTCAATCAAGTATCCATGACCGAATTCCTCGAGCGACGGGCTGAGGGATGGACGCCGTTTATCCTGGATGTTCGTTCGGATGGAGAACACCAGCAGGCGCGTGTGAAGAGTTGCGACCTTCAAATCCCCCACACCCATGTGTTGAGCGTGGTTGATCATATTCCGAAAAACCGGGACATTGTGATTCACTGCAAAAGCGGCATGCGCTCTCAGTTAGCTGCTATTGAACTCATCAAGGAAGGATGGTCAGGGCAACGTCTTTTCAACCTCGAGGGTGGAATCATGGCGTGGAATGCATTGGCTCCCGATGAAATCGAGTGAGCGCAAGAATCGATGCCCAAGACTTGTACATTAGGGTGAGGTTGATAGCCGTTCAAGCCTTGCTTGAAACCCGGAGGGGATGAGAATAGCCAGCATACTCATCGCCGATGAAAATCTAGGCCGACGAAACTTGTTGGCCAACACCTTTGAGCGAGAGGGGTATGAAGTCACACGCTTGAGCACCCTTTCTCAAACAGAAGCGACAGCGGTCGTGGTTCTGCCAGACGTGGTTCTCTTGGAAGGGGAATGGTCGCAGGGAAGCGCATTGGATTCCTGTCAAAAGATGAGCAGTCAACCGAAATTCCGAGGCTCCACCCGAGTGGTGGTTTTGTCGAGAACGACCGCACCAGATTTCCTTTCAAGTGCGGCTGCATCGGGCGTTTCTGAGGTCATTGGCAAGCCAGTGGACATGAATCACCTGGTGGCGCAAATCGGGCGGCATGCATCCAAACAATTCGTTCCTCCTCCTGCTGAATTGGCACCGCAAGGGAGCGTCGGGGCCTTCTCTGGTCAGCGGTTCGATGTTGGCATGACCATGAACGATAGCCAATGGGCGCTGCCTATGTTGCGTCGATTGGTTGAAGCAGGAAATATTGACGATGACTTCGTCGCCTCTATTCAAGAGGAAATGGAGGCCCAATCGCAAGAGGCCGTCATCGAAGGAAATGGGTTGAGTTCGGAAGCCTTGACCACCTTGGTCCGTTTGTCGCTCAATCGATTGGTGGGCACGGAAGGTTCAGCCATTCATGCTCCTCCTCAGGACGGGGTCAGCATACCGGGCATGACCGGGGCCGAGGCTCCCACATTCAACAGCCTCAGCAAGGGGACGACGCTCGGTCAAGGTGCACAGCCGGCTGCTGGAAGTGGGGCCTTGGGGTCTTCCATGGAGGACATTCTCGAAAGGCAGGCAGAGGACATCGCTCGCCAAGTTGAGGACGACATGGAAGGGATTCTTTCCGAGCAACCCAACTATATCGCCCTTCTAGAGGACGACGAGAGGATTCCAATTGATCCTGAAACACTGGAATTAACCCGATTGACTTCTCAAGTGGTTCACGAACTTATGAATGCCCTTCAGCGACCGGGTTCTCTTTCTGACTTGACCCTCTTGACACAGATTGAAGATGCCTCCAGAATGACTCGGGATGTCCTTGATGCGCTTCCTGCGAAGGAGGAGGAAGAGTGAGCCCTCGGCGTGAGGGCCGAGCCTTTATTGCGCTTCTCCTCGCCTTTTTTGTGAATTTCCTCGGATATGCATTCATCGTTCCCATCCTGCCCACTTGGCAAGCCCAATTCGAGCTGAATGCCACACAAGCGACCCTTTTGGTATCGCTGTGGGCTGTACCATTATTCCTTCTTGGCCCACTTACAGGTCGAATAACTGACCGATACGGAGCAGGACGGACCATCTTGGTGAGTCTTCTTCTTTTGACAGCATCAAGCATCCTCTACATCGTCGCTACCAACGAACTCTTTGGGCGACCGTTCCTTCTTCTCGCCATCGCCCGCCTCGTGCACGGGGCTTCGGGGGCCACCATCATGACGGCTGGATTGGCCTCCGCTTCGTTGCTATGGCCAACACGTTTTGGAGAACAGGCAGGAAAATTGCTAGGAATTGCTGCAATAGGCGGCTTGTTTGGTCCAGTGATAGGCGGCTTGTTGTTCACCTGGGGTGAAGCCACTGCTTTTGCAGTTCTTGGTGCGCTAACCTTTGCTGTCGTGCCCGTGATGGCCGTTGCTCGTTTCGATGTAGGAGGTCCGACCCCCGGTGCCTCGGCTTCGGTGTCGATCAAGGTCTTTTTCTCCGACACCATCTTGTTTCGAGTGGGTGTGCTGCTGGCCATTACAACGGTCGCAACGGGTGCTTTGGAGGCAGGAGTTCCATTGTTCCTCAACGATACATTGGGTTTGAGCCCAGCTCAAATCGGCGGCGTGTTGCTCGTTATGGTCTTGATGCAGGGTCTTGGATCGGTGATTTGGGGTCGTCTCGTTGACCGAAAAGGCCCCACCCGCTACATGCTCATCGGTTGGGTTGTGGTCGTAGCCGCTTTGGTGGGGGTAGGTTTGGTTGGCTATGTGTTGAGCGATTCAATGACAGTCTGGGCGATGATTTTGCTGTTGGGTGTGTTTCAATTCGCCATCGCTGCAGCACAAATACCGATGCTCCCCATGATCGATACCGCTACGAATCGGGCTCTTGGAGAAGGGAATCCAGGCTTGGCTTTCGGGGTATTTGGGGCTGCTTGGGCAGCCGGCACCATCCTCGGTCCACTGTTGGTCGGCCCCGTTTACGACCTCTTTGGATCTTGGTCCTTGGCGTTGGGTGGACTTGCAATTCCAGCCAGCATCGCCTTGTTAATGACGCTAGCCAATCGTGATGCGCTTCACGAATGCTACACGACTGAAATTTCGAAGAGGTTGGCGATGTCATCCCAATCCATCAAAGAAGAGGATTGAAACCACCTATCCCCTGCGAAGGCCGGGTGCAGACCATGTCACAAGGGGACCTCCCAGAAATCTTCGGCCTCAGGTGGGAGCCTGAAACCCCTCTTGAATTCGTTCAACCCCTCCCAAAAGACGCTGCTCGCAGCGAAGTGTTGGCCTTCGTCGCTCAACGTCATGATCCTCATTTGTTCTTGGTCGCCAACATCTGGGACCATTTGGCCGAATCCGAACCAGAGACCTTTGAAGGACCATCATGGCTGACCTTTTCCAACCGATTTTTGAATGGCCTCGAGCGGGGGTTGAAAAAACAAATGTCAACCACGCTCGGCGACGAACTGGACCGTGAGGTCATTCCCCGACGGAACATGTCCTTGATGTTGGAACGCCGCCGCACCCATTTCCTCATCGATATGCGCTTGATGCTCCGTCGACTTTCCTATTACATGGCGGTCACCGTGGACCACCGGCTTGAATGGCAGCGGATGATGACCCGAACCCGTTGTCTGGATGCCGCACTCAAGAACATCTTCACAGATGGTGTTGAAACACCAGATGGAGGCCGGTTTGGAGGCAAAGGCTTCCGTTCTACTTGGCAGGAAGGCGTGGTCGCCGTTGCCACCGCACTCAAACGGCAACCGGATGCTCCTCGGGACGCACGCCCGGGCCAAGGCTACAACGGAGATGTTGTCGCCCCGATGATTCGAGACATCGGGCTTGGTCTTGCAATGGGGGATACGCCCCTTGACGTGATGGCGGCCAATCTCGGAAAGGTAGGATCCAACCAAAATGGGGGCTGGGATGATGGTGGCGGTCGAGACCTTCACGTCGGCGCCTGGCACGTCGGAGTGTTGCCTCCAACGGCTCCACTCCCAATCGCTAGTGCAACGATGACCGGTCTTGCTTTTGCCGCTTGGCGCCAAGAACTGGACCGATTTCATGTGGCTTGCATTGGCGAGGGCGCCTCTTCCAGCGGTGAATTCTGGGAAGCGATGAATCTTGCAGGGGCGCGAGGCCTGCCCATCACTTACATCCTTCAGAACAATCAAATTGCACTTGATACCCCACCTGCAAAGCAATCCGGTGTTGAGTTATGGGCCGATAAGGCACAGGCAATGGGCTTCCCAGCATGGACCATCGACGGCTCAGATCCTGCTGCTTGGCATGCCTCTGCGGCGGTAGCTCGAGAGTTTGCTATGGCTGGCGGTGGACCAACCCTCATCCACGTTGAAACCATGCGAGGGTGCGGCCATGCCCACCACCACGATGATCTCTACCTTGGAAATCCAAGCGGCACACCGGCAGGGTATGTTGACCGAGAGCTTCTGGAGTATTGGGAGGCGAAAGACCCTCTCCCAACGCATCGAGCTCTGCTGGTTGGGATGGGTGTTGATGAAACCGTCCTTGAAGACATGGAGCAGGAAGAACAGAACGCTGTTGACGACGCTCACCACACCCTTCTTGAGATGGAGTGGCCGAAGCCTGAAACGGTCACAAAGGGCGTGACATCGCTTCATGACGCAGACACACATCAGGATCATTTGGACCGCCTTGTTGGCCGAAATGAGCAACCCCTCACCCCTTCTCCACTCGCCGTTGGTGAACGTGCCTGGGCATACGCCGAGAAGGGTGGTTGGACCTATGCCCGTGCTATCCAGCAAGCCATGGCTGACATCGCTACGATGCACGGCGACGATTGCGTCTTCATCGGAGAGGACATGGAAGTTGCCGGTGCATTCGGAATGAACATGGCACTCAAAAATGCTGGGCATGAGGACAAACTCGTCGACATGCCCCTGTGTGAAGCAGTGATTGTCCATACCGGGGTCGGCGCGGCCCTCTCAGGAATGAAGCCGATGGTCGAAATTCAGTTTGGTGGGTTTGCAGCCCTCGGCTTCAACGCCCTCATCAACAACGCTGCAATGCTTCGTTGGCGCTGGGGAGCAGACTGTCCAATGACCATACGAATTCCTCTCGGCGCACGCACTCGCTCAGGTCCGTTCCACGCGAACATGATCGAATCGTGGTTTGCAAACGACCCCGGACTCGTCGTGCTCGCTCCCGGAACACCGCAGGATGCTTACGATCTCTTGGTTGAGGGTGCACACCTTCCAGACCCCGTTCTCATGCTCGAACACATCGGCCTGTACGGTCTTCGGGGTGGTTTGACCGGTTGGGGAATGAACATCAATCAATCCGTGGATACGGAAACGGTCGCCGCTCATATGGCAGAAGGGCGATCCTACAAACTTGGGAAGGCGGCCGTCGTTCGAGGTGGGAGCGACATCACGTTGGTCACTTGGGGCGCCATGGTCCACATCGCTCTAGAAGCATCCGAAACCCTCGCAAAAGACGGTATTGAAGTTGAAGTGATTGATTTGCGCACGCTCTTGCCGTTTGATGCTGCGACTTGTATCGGGTCCGTCCAACGAACAGGCCGGCTGGTCGTCCTGCAAGAGGGTCAATGGTCGGGTGGATTGGGCCATACAATCCAATCAAGGATTCTTGAGGAGTGCTTCTACGCTTTGGAGTCGGCTCCCTCAGTCATCGGAGCATTGGACACACCCGTTCCGTTTTCCCCTCCGCTTGAGAACCACACCATTCCGTCCGTGGAGCATGTGGTTGAGGTTCTTCGGACAACCGTTCAGAGTTGAGCCGGTGAATCTGGAAACCAACGCCGCTTGATGTCAACAGCAAGCCAAGCCCCAATCACGGTTGAAACAAGATAGAACGGAAGTGTAGCCCATAGGCTGTTCAACACATTGGGTCCAAATGTTCGAGCGGGGTTCATGCTGGCTCCGGTAAGGGGTCCAGCAAGCCATGCTAGGAGGGCCACTGTTGCTCCAACCCAGGCGGCAATCACCCGTCGATCACCGCTTCGCTGGACCACCAAGAGAATGCTGACCATCAAAGCGGCGGTGATGCAGACCTCAACAACAAAACCTCGCAAAAGGCTCACGGAAGGGGCCACTGTTGTCGGTGCTGCTCCTTGAGTGAGCATTGAGCCCAACAACGCACCGCTGCACTGAGCGATGATGTAGGGCAGGACCTTCTCGGTGTCGAGTTGTTGATCTCTCCAAAATGCGATTGTGACTGCGGGATTGATGTGAGCTCCACTCCAACTCCCGAACAAGAGAATGGCGGTCATGACAATAAGGCCAAATGTCGCAGAAACTGCACCATGACTCCAGGCTAAAGATACGCTTCCACATCCTACGGCAACCATGAGGGCCGTGCCTAAAAACTCACCAAGAATGGCTTTCTTCACGACGATTCCAGTTCGGCTCGTTTTGAAGTCTTTCTCATGTCAGTTAATAAAAAAAGAGGGAATCGTCAAGAAGTGGCGCTCTCTCGTCTCTGCATGGAGGGTGAGGAGACCATGACGACCATGGGCATTCCTCAACTTGTTCTAAGCAACACGCTTCTTTTGAATGGTGCTCTTTTTTTGGGCATTGTGGGCCTCCATTCAATGATTGACGATGCTCAAATAGATGGAAAAGGGGTCTCAGTGGCCTTGCTTGCTCTTGCTTTGGCCCTTCTCATTAAATCCGCAGACGTTTTCATCGAAGGTGCGAAAGGACTGGCATATCGAGCGGGCCTTCCCGAGGTCGTCATTGGTCTCACCATCGTCTCCATCGGAACCTCACTTCCCGAAATATTGGTGACGTCCACTGCAGCCGCTGACATTCCAAACAATCCGGCAATTGCCGACCTCGCCATCGGTGGTATTTACGGGTCGATTTTGGTTCAGATCACCCTGATTCTTGGTGTTGTTGTCGCTTTCCGAGGTGTAAAGATTCGACCTTCATGGTTGAAGCGGGACGGCATGATCATGATGTCAGCCATCGCTTTGTTAACGCTGTTCTTGTTCACCGGAGATGAACTCAATCGCATTGAAGGGAGCATTCTTATCTCTCTGTATGTTGCATACATCTACTGGTTGCTCTCGCATCGAGAAGAAATTCTTGAGGACGAGATGGGTGATTCAGAACCAGTTGAACGGCGCTTGAACCGAACAACCGCATCGTATGCGGTCATGGTGACTCTCGGGCTTTTGCTTGCTTTGTTCGCAGCTCATCACCTCGTTACCGTGGCCAGTGGATTGGCCGTAGCATACAACGTTCCACACGCCGTTATCGGGACCACCGTTTCTGGGTTGGGCACTTCACTTCCCGAACTGGCCATCGCATTCATGGCTGCCAAGCGCAGCGAAGGTGTGGCCATTGGCACACTCATTGGGTCCAACATCACCGATCCTCTGCTATCGATTGGAATCGCAGCGGTTGTGAACCCTCTTGCTTTGACCCCGACAAGTTATGATCTAACGGCCTATCTCATCATTCCTGCCACTTTTATTGGAACGGGGATTGCTCTTGCTATGATGCGCTCCCAATACGAATTCAAACGTTGGGAAGGCGTGGTTTTGATTGCAATTTATCTTGTGTTCATGGGGCTTCTGCTCGCTGAACAACAGGGTATTTTGGTTCTCTAAGTTCCACACGAGAGCCGCCCGAATCTAATCGCTCTTAAGGGAGCGTGCCTTCGCAAGTGCATGGTGGACTTCCAACTCGACGAAATGCAAGCCATGCTCAAAGAATTGGCTCACGAGTTCGCTCTTGACGAGATTCGACCCAACGCCGAGCACTGGGATGAAGCGGCTCAATACCCCAAGGAAACCATCCAATTGGCTCATGAAATGGGCCTTCTCAACCTCCACATTCCTGAAGCCTACGGGGGCGCCGGTCTTGGATCGTTTGAGGAGGTCTTGGTGAATGAGGAATTGGCATGGGGCGACCCTGGATTTGCCACTGCTGCTTATGCAACGGCTTTGGCCAGTGCTCCAATCATCACCGGTGCTACCGAGGAACAGAAAGAACACTGGCTTCGCAAAATTACCGAAGAAGGCGCTCTTGCATCGTACGCTGTGACCGAGCCCGGCGCTGGTTCTGATGTGGCGGCGTGCAAAACAACAGCCATCAAAGACGGCGATGAATACGTCATCAACGGGTCGAAAATGTGGATCACTGGAGCAGGTCATGCTGACTTTTTCTTTGTCCTCGCAAAAACGGACCCCGAGGCTGGTTATCGAGGCATGTCTGGATTCGTGGTGGAAAAAGACGCTGCGGGCTTTTCGCTCGGGAAAAAAGAGACCAACATGGGCCAACGGTGTTCGGACACCCGCTCAATCACCTTCGATGACGTCCGAGTGCCTGCAAACCACCTTATCGGTGGTTCGGAATCTGGAGGATGGATGAACGCCATGAGGGCATTTGACATGAGTCGACCCAACATCGCAGCACACGCAACAGGATTGGCCCGAGCTGCTTACGAGCACGCTCTTCAATACTCAAACGAGCGCCAGACATTTGGAAAACCTCTTCATCAACATCAGGCGATTCAATTCATGTTGGCCGATATGAAAACGAACATCGAAGCATCCCGTATGTTAACATGGAAGTCCGCTGCGGATTTTGATGCAGGCGTACGAAACACTGAGTCCGCAGCCCACGCCAAACGCTTCGCTGCGGACATGGCCATGCAGGTCACGACAGATGCCGTTCAAGTGTATGGTGGCTACGGCTATTCAGAGGAATACCCCGTTGCACGGCTTATGCGAGGTGCAAAAGTGATGCAAATATACGAAGGCTCCTCTCAAGTCCAACGCATGATCATTGGTCGAGAGATCACAAAGGGATTGTAAGGTTCAACGTCGGCCATCAAGCAGGTCTGCTTCAAGCATCCAAACCCGCTCTTCATTGTGGTGCCAGGGGACCTCTTTTTCGGTGAGCGATTGTTCAATGTGGTCGAGGAACATCTGGTCAAGACTCCGCTCCTCTTCAATCTCATGCTGAATGAACAAATCTTGCCAAAACTCGTGAGCAGAGGGCGTTGGCTCATCGCATGGCATGAGGTAATAATCTTCGTAAATGTCTGCGATATCCCCAATGCCGCCGTCAAAATCCTCATGCATGACTCCATCTTCAGTGAACTGGTGGACTTCCTTCAATGCATCACGGTACGACACTAAGAATTGAGCCAGAAGAGGGATTCTCATGGCGGTTGACCGGTCGTTCCTCAGAGACAGCGCCAGCGCTCCAATTTGATCTCCAATTGGAAGGTTTTGCCTTTGAGGTTTGATGCAAAGGGACACCATATGTGGTGTCTTGTTGATGATATCAGATTTCCAAGCTCCGGCCATCACGTTGATGTTCCATGAAACTTCATCAACGGAACCGTAGCCTTCTAAGTACTCTGGTTGACGGTAGACTCCCGTTTCAATCCTATACCAACGTCGAGATACTCCTTGGATGAGTACGGTGGGCATTCCATGTCGGATGCGTCCAAATTTCATGTGTGTTGAACCGCCGACAATCGTCTCTAGAAAT
>Ga0181379_1000432_pt1 | contig 21060 bp, 22 predicted proteins | sample 2SPOviralmetaG_FD_130115 | JGI IMG/M metagenome (GOLD analysis project Ga0181379, IMG submission 130115) | Marine viral communities from the oligotrophic San Pedro Time Series (SPOT) site, San Pedro Channel, CA, USA - 2 SPOT_SRF_2009-07-10 | ecosystem: Environmental > Aquatic > Marine > Strait... | reverse complement strand
GTTCAATATGGTGGAACAAACAGGCCTGTTGCCTGCATACAACCCTCCTGTCCATCCTTCAACGCTCAATATGGTGTTCAACGATTTGATCAAGACTCACATGGACCCCCTGCTTCGCTCTCAGTACGACGAATACACGAAGCAGTTGGAAACAGGCTTCAAGCGCGGTGTCAACAGGCATTTCGCTCATGAAAAATTCCTGATGACCCTCTACCGCCACGCTACTGGGTTGGATCGCAAAACACTTGATTCTGAGATGGGTGAAATCCTCACAAAGAAAGGGATGGAATACGTGTTCACCCACGAGGTGTTCACCCTCGAATCGTGGTTGGTCCTCATCGGCCTCATCAGTCAGCGATGCCCTGCGTTTTTCCGCATGGTTGACCGACTGAAGCAGGACCTTGAAAGTGGCCGAGAACCAGCCATGACCGATCTCATCTTTGAAGTGGATATGGAGAACGTTGTTTCGAACAAGGCCAATCTGTTCACGCTCTTCCACAACCTGTCAAAGGAAACACGGACCGTGGTGTTCCGTGTCCAAACTCCCAATTTTGAGCCCAAAGATTTGGCACTCACATACCGACTCGAACCTGGAGAGAAGTATTGGTGGTCTTCAGAGGCGCTTCCACTGGCTGCAGAAGGCAATGACGATGTCCTCGGAAAGATGTCGGGTCTCCTTAAGGACAGCACGGTTTCATGGCAGACGTTGATTCCAACCACTTACGGCGACGCAACTGTTTCCGTGCGGCTTGAAGAGACAAATGGCGAACTTTTGCTTGGTCGTCAAATCAACGTTCGAGTCCGGTCAGAATTCCGACACTGGTTGAGAACGACGGGCTCCTACATGGCTTACTTATTTGGTGGATTTGGCCTCACTCTTTCGCTTCTGTTGCTCGTTTACGAGCTCTTCGGCGGCATCGCTGCGTGAATTTGTAAAATTCAGATTGGCCATAGCCTTGAAATGGTGTAGTTGGTGGAGCATACCATGCGCGGCAAGCCGAGCGATGGCGAGACGAATCCCGATGCGGACCTACGCGAAGAACTCCAATCCATGGAGGCCAAGGTTCGCAAGATGCGCGAAACCCGAAATTCACTTCGTGAGCAAGGCAAAGCCATCGCAAAGAAACGTGATGCTGTTCAAGACCAGTACAAAGAGCACAGAGAAAAACTGACGTTGATGAAAGCAGAATTGGATGCAATTCACGCAGAGCGCAACCTCCACCGTGCAAAGCGAGACGCCATCAACGCCCAACTCAAAGATTTGTTTTCCCAAGTCAAAGGGCGTCGTGGTGAACATGGTGAAAAGAAATCAGCCACTGCTGAATATTCTCAACTCGTCAGCGAAATCAACAATCTAGAGGAGAAATTCCAAACAACCTCTTCCAGCACGAAGAAGGAAAAGGAGACCATGGAACGCATCAAGCGCATGAAGCGACGTGCTGGGGAATTGGAACCAGACGTCGCCAAGTTTGAACTGGTCGCAGTTGATTTGTCAAATCTTGACGAGGCCATTGCGACTTTGAAGGCCGAATCAGATGATGCGCACAAACTGTTTGTGGAATCCCTCCAACGTGCTGACGAAAAGTGGGCTGAGTACAAGGAACAACTCAATCACCGAGACTTCCTCAAATCTGAAGGCGACCGTCACCATTCCGAATCCGTTGAGTACCACCAAAAAGCAGACGGCGTACACGAGAAGATCACCGAACTTATGGTCGACGTCAACAAGGCGCGAGAACAGTTGAACATGGCCGTCCAAGAACGCAAGTCCTGGATGACAGACCATAACAAGGCCGTCAAAGCCGAAATGAAAACTGGGGCCGAATCCGACGAAGTTGCTGACATGCTTGTGAAATCCTTGCTATCCGATGGTGAACTTGTCTTCGGTGGTGTTGGTCGCGACGACCCGAACTCCACCGCTAAGCGAGGTTCAAAATCTTCCAAGAAGAAGAACATGCGCCGCATGGGCCCGATCCGACGCCGCTGAGGCTGTGTCATGTTGGGCATCATCATGGCCGGCGGGCAAGGCTCTCGGTTGATGCCGTTGACCGCTACTCGTCCCAAACCGATGGTTGAAGTTCTGGGAAGACCTGTTATTGACTATGTCAAGGATGCCATGCTTGCTGCAGGACTTGATCACATCATCGTGACCACCGGTTATCGTGGAGAACAACTTGAGCGTCATGTTGGCCAATGGAATCAAACAAGTGAACATGGGCATTCAGTATCTGCCCGCATCAATCAAGAGTCCACGCCCATGGGCACCGCAGGCAGTGTTGGACTGCTGCGCGACCTCATCACTGAAACGTGCGTGGTCGGGTCAGGAGATGCCGTGGCTTCCTTTGACATTGGAGCACTGCTTGAAGCACATCGCAAGAACGGTGCGAAAGTGACCATGGCTCTTTGGGAGGTCGAAGACCCTTCAGAATTCGGCATTGTGGGATTGGCTCCAACCCCACATGGGAGCGTTGATGGAAATCTGCGGGAAGGATTTATTCGTCGGTTTCTTGAGAAACCATCTCCGGAAGAAGCCTTCAGCAGTGTCATCAATGCAGGATTGTACATTCTTGAACCTGAGGTGTTTGACCACATCCCTGCTGGTGAAAAGTTTGACTTCAGCAAGCAGTTGTTTCCTCATCTGCTGAACCTCGATTGGCCCATGTATGCACAAACCATTGATGGTGTGTGGTTTGATGTTGGCCATCCTTTTGAGCTGCTCAAAGCGCAATCCACGCTGATCGAGCAATACGATGCGCTTCCTTTCGAATACAGCGATGGATACCAACGTCTTGGCAGCATCGTCTCAGCCTCGCCAATTCATCCTGATTCTGTTGTTGAGCATGCTGTTCTTGGCGTCAACTGTGATGTTTCCAAGGGCGCTTCCGTTCGACATTCTCTCATTATGGATGGATGTGTGCTTCACGATGGTTCGTCCACTGATGGATCGGTTCTCGGTCGTTCTGTTGTTGTTCCAAGCGGTTGCAACCTGATTCGGTGCGTTGTTGGTGACCATGCTGTCCTTGAATCAAACCGCACATACCAAGATGAACGAATCCCATTTGAATCCTAGTCGCGGAGGGCAGAGGGTCATAAAGGACGAGGTGTGCGGCCAAAATACAATGGCCACCAAACCACATCGCAGTTATGATCGAACCTGGGAAGAAATCGAGCTCATGCTCGCCCAAGCCACGGAGAAGATGATCCAATGGAAAGACTGGTATGAATCCTGTAAGCAGGAGGACGACAAGGAAGGGATGAAAGAGGCCGCTCGCAATCACAAGGCATTGCAAGGCGTCGTGAAGACCCTGAAGTGGACACTAGGCGAAGAAGGAATCACGGATCCTTTGAACTGATCACCAGCCGCGCTGGTCCAATCGGATTTCGAGGGTTTCGAGTTCGTCTCCCTTCATCGGTTCTCCAACCATCATGGCCATTGCCTCGGCCACCTTGGATGCATCGTCGTAGTGAGCCGTGGCCATGACAATGGCATCGGCCATCGTTGGCGGGTCTGACGACTTGAAGATGCCAGATCCTACGAAAATACCGTCCATTCCCATTTGCATCATGAGCGACGCATCGGCGGGAGTTGCAATGCCTCCTGCAGAGAAGGTGACAACAGGCAGTCGTCCGAGGCGGTGCACGTCGTCCAATACAGAGCGTATGCCGTCGTGCATGTCCGAGCCGATGGCACCGAACGGTGTCATTTCATGCACGCCAGGAAGTTCGGAATGTGATGCTAATACCCTGTACCTTTCCATGATCTTCTCCGTGGCAAGGTCCAACCCGTGGTCGTCCAGTGATTGGATTTGCTGAATTTCCTGATCGATGAGTCGAGCGTGGGTCACGGCTGCAACAACATTGCCGGTTCCTGCTTCTCCCTTGGTACGAATCATGGCAGCGCCTTCCCAAATGCGACGGGCTGCTTCACCGAGCCCAGTGGCTCCGCAAACGAAGGGGATTTCGTATTCGTGCTTGTTGATATGGAAATACGGGTCTGCTGGTGTCAAGACCTCGCTTTCGTCGATCATATCAACGCCCATGGATTCCAAAATACGCGATTCACCGTCGTGGCCTATTCTTGACTTCGCCATCACTGGGATGGATGTGCAGTCAAGAATCCCTTGAATCATGTCAGGATGGCTCATGCGTGCTACCCCGCCGGCTTTTCTAATGTCAGCGGGGACGCGCTCGAGTGCCATGACAGCAACTGCTCCGGCGTCTTCTGCTACAGCAGCTTGCTCTGGATCGACAACGTCCATGATGACGCCGCCTTGTTGCATTCTGGCGAATCCACGCTTCAGCAATTCGCTACCCTTTCGAAGTTGAGAAAAGTCGGTCTTCATGGTGCTCATGCTCCGACCAATCCGGCCTCCTTTAAGACGCTTAGTTAAGCGCCCTGTGAGATGATGTTCTCAGTCAGCCAGAACGGGGGAATCCCCTTCTGCGATTTCTGCGTCAACGGATTCTTCCGCATTGCGGTCAATCCATGCTTCTTCTTCAGCAGGAACATCTGTGTCAGCAAAGATGGCATCCACCGGGCATTCAGGGATGCACGCTCCACAGTCGATGCATTCGTCTGGGTCAATGACCAGGTAGGTATCTGCTTCTCTGAAGGCTTCGACGGGGCAGACAGCAACGCATTCCTGATACTTGTGGTCAACGCAGGGAGATGTTACAACGTGGGGCATTTGGATTCCTCGCTTCAAACCTAGCCGAATGGCCTACTTAACATCTTGTCAAAACAAGAAATGGGTTTCGTGGGCACGAAAATAGGGCCGTGCCTTCCTCCTTTTCTCAGAGGGATTTCTGTCGAATTAACGCAAGACCAATCAGGACGAGTCCAATTGAACCGAGCGCAGCAGCAAACACAAATCGAGTTCGTGAAGTGCTTGATGCAAGAAGCGAGGGTGTGTCCGTGTCTGAATCATTGTTCGAATCATTCGCCCCTGAATCCGTTTCTTCAGTGGAATTGGCCTTGAACGGGGTATCATCGCATTCATCTGGCACACCATCCATGTCATCATCCATCTGGTCGTCTCCTCCAGGACACGCATCTTCATCGTCCGGAAATCCATCTCCGTCTTGGTCCAAAAGGGAGTCGCAAGCATCAGGGATTCCATCTTGGTCGACATCCACATCATCGTCATGACCAGCACACTGGTCAACATCATCCTGAACGCCATCCCCGTCGGAATCCAAGAAAGAATCGCAAGGTTCTGGAATGCCATCCTGATCTTGGTCTAAGCTATCGTTGTGGCCCTGGCACAGGTCTTGACTGTCTTCGACACCATCGTTGTCTGAATCTACGAAAGGATCGCAATCATCGGGAACGCTGTCGTTGTCCACATCTGTTCCATCATCTCCCTCGGCACAAATGTCAAGCGGGTCGTGTACGCCATCTCCATCGGTGTCGTCTATGCATCCATCTCCGTCGCTGTCCCATCCCCATGCGGCCTCATCGGGGCATTGATCGGTCCAGTGCTCCAGGTATGCTGTGGGATTGAGTTCCCTTCCTGCGAAAGCAGCGTGATCGATAGGATAGTGGGTGGCCTTGAAGATTGGATTGGCTGTCGCTCCAGCCCAGTTCCCTGCCGGAACCGGCTCGCTTTGATTGAAGGCTCCTTGTGCTCCAATTGGACTGATGTAATGCCAAACGATGTCCCCATCTGCGCTAATTTCGAACAGGGTTCCTTTGGTCCCGTGCGTGACCAGCGTGTTTCCGTTGGGCAGTGGTTGGGCGCCAGAAACCGCGCCAGAATACATGGTTTCACCTTGATCCCACGTCCATGTTGGTTGCAAGGGCCCAAAGGTTCCATTGCTCAACAGCGAGTAAGTTCCGTTGATGTTTCCGGTTTCAAGGATTTCTACGGAGGAGTAGGGCACAGCCCTCCCGTTACCGTTGTTGAAAACCATCAGTTGTCCGGCATGCTCGTGCCCTTCCGGTATCCACTGTACATCGTGCTGGCCGAACAATTGCTGATCGCTTGAGAGTCCTTTTCGGTAAACTTGTGGGTTCCCCCAACGGTAGAGAATGTCTCCGCCTTGGCCCGAGTTTCCTCCCGTTGAACCAGCCGCTTCTTCTGTGGTGGTGCTGTGGTCAATGATGTAAACCTCGTTCATGCCCTTGCATGAAAGGGCAATTTGGTCCAAGATAGGATGGTAGTCGATGCCATTGCAGTGCATCCAATCGGCTCGTCCGGCCTGGTTTCCAGTCGCCCCAACATAGTTGATGTTCAGGCGTTCAGGATGGTCAGAAACCACGCCATAGTTGTCCTTGGTTTCGTCGAAATCTTGAATGAGATGGTCCCATGCATACCACTCCCATACGATGTTCGCACTCTGATTGCCGACCGGTTCAACTTCGATGATGTGGTCGGGCCACACGTTGTTCTGGCCGCCGGGCGAATCGCTTGCAATGGCTGGATTCCTCCCTGCTTGAATGGCCTCCGCTTCGCTTCGATCCTCCCAAGCAATCATCAGAAGATTGCCGTTGGGCATTGGTTCGATGTCGTGGTGGGAGATGTAGCTCTCGCTGGAATACTCCCAAGACCATTCCAGTGTTCCGTTCCATGAGATACGTTCGACCTTCCCTGCCGTGCCCCCTCCTGAGAAATTGCCTCCTGCTGTTTGTGCTATGTTCGCCGCTCGCAGCAAATCTCCGTCCTCGAGGAGGTAGGCTGACAGCCCGGGGCGATGTTCTCCGGGAGATGTCCATGAATGGAGGTACCTGCCTTCGGAATCGATGAGGTACGTCGTGTTCGATGGCATGGGAGCGAAGAGGGTGTAGCCATCGGTTGATGCCTCCTCGGTGCAAGCCAGAAGCCCTACTGTCCATGCCGTTCTTTGAGCATTGCAAGTCGGCGTCGGGTGTGGCGTTTGGTGTTCTTCTGCTGCGAGCGAAAGGGGGAGGCTCATGACGAAGAGAAGCGCAACGATGCACACTGCTCTTCGATTTGATGCCAGCATTACACCACCGTTCCGTCCTCTGGAGCGACTTGAATGGCCTCGTTCATGGTTGCATGTATTTGTTCCTCAGCGGATTGACCCGGGTAAACTTCGAATTTAGCTTGGCACTTGACCGTGGAAGGGCCTGCTCGTTCTGCAAGCACCACTTCCCCTTCGATCAAAGCGTCCAAAGAAAGGCGAAAATGGAGGACATGATTCTCGTCCATACGACGTTTGAGATCGGCGTTCAACTCCTGTAGGTTGTGGGCTCCAATTCGGGCAAGGGATTCGAGAGCGTTCTTTTTCCTCGAGACCTCAGCTCCAATGAGGACCAGTTCAGTTCCGTGATAGGATGTTGTTTGGTCAAGATGGACTGCATCTTGCCCGCCTGCCAACCAGGCAACAGCGTCAGCAATTGCATCAATGTTTGATACAGCGCTTCCCGTCGCACGCCATGAAACTCGATGCAACCCCACAAGCCTTCGGTGTCATCGGGGGGTCATGAGGTTGCCGAAGCCTTGGCCAATGGCTTCAAGTGTGTATGAGGCTCCTTCAAATAGGGGTGGTTTCTCGGCAACTTGCAAGTGGGGTAGCCCCCGCAAGACACACCGAGTTGAACGACATGGCAAAGAAAATCAGTGCAAAGGCACGCGCAGCAGCGCGTAAACAACGTGACAAGTGGAAGACAAAGCGATGGTACACCATCCGTGCGCCTCGTCATCCATGGGATTTCAAGCGAATTGGCGAAACAATCGGTGAGTCGGACGACCATATCGTCGGACGTGTCTATGAAATGACTCAGCAAGAATTTGACGGCAACTTTTCCAAGATGCACGTCGTGATGAGGTTCCGAGTGACTGAATGTGTGGGCCAAGATGCTTTGACCACGTTCATCGGCCACCACCACCAAACCGATCACACGCGAAGGCAAATCCGCCGATACCGCGGCAAGGTTGACGATGTCGTTGACGTGGTTTCCACTGATGGTTACCTCATCCGAATGAAGCCGTTGATCATCACCCAGCAGCGCATTCAAACCTCTGTCAAGCAAGACATGCGAACTCGAACACGTGAAATCATTGTTGCGTTTGCAGCGAAAAGCACCTATGCACAAATTCAGACTGCATTGTTGGACGGAAAGCTTGAGGAAGAAATCGAAAAGGGTGTGAAATCCATTTACCCTGTGCGATCTTTGGCCATTCGCAAGAGCCAACTTCTCCAAGATGGTGTCGTGCCTTCGGACGGACCAACGCTTGATGAGATTCACTCAAAAGAACAGCGTGAAGCCGCAGAGCACAAGGCCAAGAAGGCTGCAGCACTTGCAGCAGCCATGGCTGAGGAAGAAGCAGAAATGTCTGGCGAAGATGCCGATGTGTCTGATGAAGAAGAGGACGCTTCCGAGGAAGTTGCACCTGCAGTGGAAGAAGCAGCACCCGCAGCAGAACCCGCTGAGCCCGCACCCGAACCTGCTTCGGACGCCCCTGATTACTCCAGCATGACCGTTGCCGAGTTGAAGGAATTGCTCAAAGCAGCCGGAAAGCCTGTTTCAGGAAAGAAGGCCGACCTCATCGCACGTCTTCACGAGTGATTGGGTCCCTCGGGCGCTTCGGCGCTCATTGCAACCCCCGAGAACAGCCATTTGCATCTGCAACAGCCGTAGGTTTGACATGCGATTGCGAAAGAGCATCATCCATGCGTTTGGGTGTCGTTGGTGGAACTGGCTTGATCAGCTTGGACATGACTGAACTCGCTTTGTCATGGAATGCCAGTGTTGAGCGAATGGATGATGTTCAAGTGGATACACCTTATGGCAAGGTTCCTCTTCGATGTTTTTCGCTTCGAATGAACGATGAGGTCCACGAATTGTTCTTCTTGCAGCGCCATCACAGCGAGAGCGGGCATGGACGCCCTCCTCATTGCATCAACCATCATGCCAACATGCTTGCGCTCTCTGATGCCAACGTCGATGCGATTCTTTCAGTTTGTTCCGTCGGGGCTCTTGCTTCGAGTTTCCCTCCGGGCAAAGTAGCTCTTGCAGAACAATACATCGATTTCACGGGCGTGGCCACCACCTACCATGATGATGAATCGGTCTTCACCTCGGTCACAGAACCGTTTGATTCTGATTTGAATCAGCGGCTTGAATCAGTCTTGCGTAAGTCCCAATCCTTCGGCGACGACGAACCAATGCGCTACACGTATTGGTTGACGCAGGGCCCGCAATTTGAAACCTCAGCAGAAGTCAACGCTATTCATTTGCTGGGGGGCGAGATGGTCGGTATGACCATGCCTCGAGAAGCCAAACTTGCTCGGGAACTCGATGTTCCCTATGTCGCTGTTTGCATTTCATCGAATTGGGCGGCGGGCAGAGATCCAGAGGATTCGGCTAAGCCATTGAATCACGAAGAGGTTTCAGCCCAAGCCAATGAGCGCCTGGAGCCCATATGGTCCAGCATTCTCGCATTGCTCAACTAAGCCAAACCTCATGAGCCTCACGCAGGCATCACCCAGCATGACTGCTGCAGAAATCGAGGCTTGGATGAACCGAGAACCTGGCAATGAGTGGGAAGTCATGATGAAGAAGGTCGCAGCCTTTCATCACAAGCATGATTTTGCAGGTCAAAACGGCCATGACATGGGGTATCGTATGGCGTTGACCATTGAAGAGTTGGGGGAGTTGGCCGCCGCCATTACAAAGGGAAAACCGATTGAAGAATGCGCAGAAGAAATGGCGGATGTCCTCATTTTGCTCATGGGTCATAGCCTGGCCATGGAAATTGATCTAAAAGCAGCCTTCGAAAAGAAATACGCCCGCATTATGAAGCGTGAAGCGCTTCAAGGACGACTTGGTGTGCGGGTAACTGAATACCGGCCTGAGTGATCAAACAATCCAATGTTGAATGGTCATTGGATGTTCGTCTCGTTCACCAGCATCCATTCGGCGCTCTGCAATGAGGTAGAATCCTTTGGGCTCAATCTCTGGAGCGAATGCATCGGCACCTTCCACCACGGTGTGTATGATGGTGCGATGAATTTCCTTTGCATGTTCGAGAAAAAGTGCGTAAATCTCACCGCCTCCGATGATCATAACCTCTTCGCGTTCGCTTAGGTCCAAAATGTCCTCAAAGCTCATCACTTCCACCTCGGCGTCAATGCCAGATCGAGTCATGACAATGTTGCGGCGGTTTGGAAGCGGCCGTCCAATGCTGTCCCATGTTTTCCTGCCCATCACGACGGTTTTGTTCAACGTCGTTCGTTTGAAGTGCTTCAAATCGGATGATTGCCTCCAAGGAAGGTTCCCTTCTTTCCCAATGGCTCCTCGTTCGTCGCATGCGAAAATCATGGAGAGCATTTTGAGGCCTCAGATGGATATGGGTGCTTTGATGTGAGGGTGATGTTCGTACCCTACGACCTTGATGTCCTCATAAGTAAAGTCGTCAATATCGGTGATCTCAGGGTTCAACTCAAGTTTTGGAAGAGGGAGGGGTTCCCGTGTGATTTGGAGCCTGGCTTGATCCAAATGGTTGTTGTAAAGATGGGCATCGCCCAATGTGTGGACAAACGTTCCGGGTTCGAGGTCGCATACTTGCGCCATCATGTGGGTGAGCAATGCATAAGATGCAATATTGAACGGGACGCCGAGAAAGACATCAGCGCTTCGTTGGTAGAGTTGACAGTTCAGTTTCCCATCAGCGACATGGAATTGGAAAAACGCATGGCATGGCATCAATGCCATCGCTTCAAGTTCGCCAACGTTCCATGCGGAAACGATGATTCTTCTGCTGTTCGGGTTTGTTTTGATCATCTCAATGGCTTGTTTCACTTGATCAATCACCCGTCCATCATTGCTCTCCCAATGCCGCCACTGCTTGCCGTACACCGGTCCGAGGTCGCCGTTTTCATCGGCCCACTCATTCCATATTCGCACTCCATTTTCTTGCAGGTACTTCACGTTGGTATCTCCTTTGAGAAACCACAACAGTTCGTGGACGATGGACGGCAAGTGAAGTTTCTTTGTGGTGACCATCGGGAACCCCTTCGAGAGGTCAAACCGCATCTGGTACCCAAAGACAGATTTTGTTCCCGTACCGGTTCGGTCGGCCTTGTCAGCGCCTTCGTTGAGGATGTGCTGCATCAATTCAAGGTACTCATCCATGGCTCCACCCTTTTCAAAGACAACGAAGGCGGCTCTTAGGCGTTGTTCACTCTCAGGAAGAGGGTGCGGGGATGAATATCCGATCGGCTTTCTCTTTGGGTTGTTCAAGATACAACAAAATTTCATTGGTTGAAATCCCTTTCATGAGCAACGTTACGTGCTGTTGGATGCCTTCAACCTCAAGCACATGGCAAACATAGAGCTCACGCGCATAGGCTCCGATGGCTGCCAGCCGTTCGCTTGCTTTGAGGCGAATTATCTCGTCTTCAAATCGATGAAAGGCTGCAATACCTTCCAGTGAGAGAGGGATGCCGTAGTCCTCAATGGCCAAATCCCGCTTCTTTAATTCGCGATAAGCGATGGCGGCTTCTGCCTTCTCGGCTAGAGTTGTGGGAGTTTGCTCATAGGGCCAACATGCTTCGCCGAGGAGGATGATTGAAACCAGCGAATCAGCCACCGCACATTGCATCTCCCCGTTGCTGAGTACACAGCGTTCCTCGTTGTCGATGGAAATGACGAGGTGTTGGTCGCTGTAGGTGAGGTAGCTGTGCACTGTTAGCAAGGGATCAAGAACTATTTGCGGTTGGAAATCCGTGGAAACAATCAGCATGCGATGGTTGACAATACGTGTCTCCCAAACCTGCGAATTGAGAAGGATTTCCGATAAGAGCGACAGCCCTCGAACCTCTGCATAGAGGGACTTTTTTGGGGTTTTAGAGGGTACGGTGAGGATTCCAAACGGCGTTTTCACTGATGGCACAGAGGTCTTGTTCTGCGACCCTACTAAAACTCTCAAGGGGCTCCGAGACTGGCTAGTGAACCCATGAGTTGGTCGGTGAAGGAACGATAGAGGCCGGCCAAGACCTTTCGAATCTCATGCTCTTCCTGTCCAGCAAGCAGTTCAAGATCTTCTTGTTTCATCGCACCCCCTTGTGGATGGCCGAGCCAAGAATACCAGGTGATTCCAACCCCTGCACTGACTTCAAAACGTCGCCAGAGTTTTGGGAATTTATCCTTTTGAGGCTGCATGATGCCTCGAGTTCCGAGAAGAGCGATAGGTACGACGACTGCGTCAGGGTGAGCAGCGGCGAGTCGAGCAACGCCGGTCTTGCCTGGAAGAAGGAACGGAGGTTCAGTTCGCTTGGAACGCGTGCCCTCAGGAAAGATTCCTAAGGCCCGTCCTTGGCTGAGGATGGTCGCTGCACTGGCGAGCGCTTCGTTTCCGCCCTGTTCTCGTTGCGTCTCAATTTGCCCTGTTGCCTGCATCACAAGACGTGTGGCTGGGTTTGAGAAATGCCCGTCTTTGGCGAGATAATGCGTGGTTCGGCGGGCCGCAGCGATCACAGCAATTGGGTCTATGTGCGACAAGTGATTTGCGGCAAGAATGGTCGGCCCACGACGTGGAATGCGTTCAGCACCACGTATTCTCCATCGCAAAATAGGTCGGAGCAGAGGCGATAGAAACAACCGAAGAGCGGTGTAAGCAGGTGTGGATGGCAACTGTTCTGAAGTCGGCTCGATGTGCCAGTGGGAGCGGAGCGCTTCCCATGCTTGCCGAAGGTCCGGATTTGAGTCCACGGGGCTTTGGTTTACCGCCATGGTTTTGATGTTTCTTGCTTCTTCCGACCGCAGATGTGGATTTGAGGCGGCTCGGCGGACGGCCAGAGGACAAGCGTCAAAGGGGGCATCCACGACCCAATCGCATGCGTGAGCGCCGTTCGCAATCTTTTGTGGCGTCCTTGCTCAGCATCACCCTCCTCATGGTGGTGATTCATCCGATTGCTTTGGCTGAATCCGCATGGGAGGAAGACGGATGGTTGCGCACTTCCTACGCCAACGACCGTCTCATCGCTGGAGATGAATTTGGATGTTATGGAATGCCGGGGCTCTCCTGGAGCAACGACCCTGGTGCTGTAGCACAATCGTGCAAAGGCTACATTGAAGACCGTCTCAATGCAAGTTCTTGGGGTGTTTCTCCACTGTCCATTTACACGCCTGATACATTGACGATGGCGGATCACACTCGGGTTGCGAGCCAGGGATTCATGATTCACGGTGATGAAACCGGCCTTGAACAAAGTGCATGGCATAATGCCTCTGATGGCCCAGAAGACTTGTGGGATTGGTACAATTTAGGCCGTCGCGGCGGGAGTTTGGAAAAAGGCGTCTCCTCATTGGATGCATTGCAAACTGAAGTCGAGGCTGGCGGCTTAGTCAATCTCTACTGGATTGGACGCGTCAACGATGCCACTGTTCGCCATGACCGAGATGTCCTTGCTTATCTCGATGAAGCACCTTCGGTATGGTTGACCACTTGGGGCGAGGCTTGGTCGTCTTGGTCTGGGAAACGATGCTATGAATTCGCCCATGAGGTGGAAGAGAGAGCCAACGGTTCTGTGCTTCTTTTCGAACCCCTCATCACCGATGCTTGCCAAGGTGCCTCGGAAGGCACGCCATGGAACATTCCCCTCACGTGGCTGATCAACACCAACGGGCTTGATGTGGTCAACGTGGAGAATTCGTCCGGTACACTTTCTTCTATAGAAGGCGAAAAGAACACAAGAGAAGGGTGGTGGCAACAAGAAGACGGCACGCTGGTGCTCTCGATCAAGAACGGCCATCCCGTTGAAATCCATCTGAACGGTTCCAATGCAACCTACGACATCTTGGGTCAAGCATTGTTCTTCAACAACCATTCCTCAGCCGTAACCGTTGCCGGCCACGAAACGACGGATCTGTTCAAGTGGTCAAAGCGTTTTCTTGAAGACACTTCAGTCCGATTCACGTGGCTCGTTCAACCAAGAGTGGCTGATGGTGGCGAACCTTGGATTCCCTACGCTGTTGTGGCGGTCGGCTTTGCTACTGTGGTGTTGATGATGGGCGTCCTCGGAAGAGAGGGCATCGGCCCCTTGGCTGCCTGGATGACGACAGGGGACCGCCCAAATGCCTCTGAACCGCCCCATTCGAAGCGAAGGCTTGATGCCCAAGAGGAATCGGAATAGGGCTTGAGGGAACCAGCATGGGAGCCGACGAACTGGTCATCGATCCTTGGGGGAGCGCTCAATCCACCGATTATGGTCGAATTATCGACCAATTCGGCCTCACTCCTATGGATGGTGAATCCCTTCCCTCGCCATCGAAACTCCATCGGCGTGGAATCGTCTTTGCCCATCGTGATATCGATCAAGTTCTTGAGGCACAGAGGCTTGGTAATCCGTTCGGTGTTCTTACTGGATTGATGCCAAGCGGTCAAATGCATCTTGGGCATTCCATGGTGGTTGAACAAGCGAAGTGGTTCCAACAACTCGGTGGCGATGTCAGCATAGCCGTTGCGGATCTTGAAAGTCAAGCCACTCGGGGGGTTTCGCTGGCCAAGGGCCGTGAGATTGCAATGGCGGAATACATTGCAAATTATGCTGCATTGGGTTTGGACCCGGAAAAGACCCATGTTTACTTTCAATCCACCCGGCCTGTGGTTCAGCGACTTGGCTTCCAACTCGGAAAGCGAACAAACCTCAATGAATTCGAAGCGATTTATGGATTTGGAGGGGAGACCAATCTGGCCCACGTACAGGCTCCCTTGGTCCAAGTAGGGGATATCTTACATCCTCAACTTGAAGAGTTCGGCGGTTTGCGTCCCATCGTCGTACCTGTCGGTGTTGACCAGGATCCTCATCTAAGGCTCACTCGGGGCCTAGCATCAAAAACAAACTGGTTTAATCTCAAAGATTCCTCTTCCCGTGGACTCTTAGTGAGCTTGTCCATTCACGATGAAAATGCCGAAGTCTTTGGCCAACTTCCCAACGGGAGGGTGGACAAAGCAAAAGTTTCAGCCGTCTTTGACAACGTGGTTGAAGCCATCGAATCCCTCGGGTTTTCAGACATTGTTTCAAGCCCAAAACAGGGTCATGTCCACATTCCTTCGGCCACCTCCAGGGACAAACATGCCCTTCGTTTGGTGCTCCTTCGACTCGAACGGCGTTTGGGAGGGTTGGGCTTGCTCGCACCTTCTTCGACATATCACCACTTTGCAGTGGGCATGACGGGGAGCAAAATGAGCAGCAGTCAACCCAAAACCACCTTATTCCTCAAGGACGAACTTGCGACGGTTGAGAAGAAAATCAAGCGTGCGTTCTCCGGAGGTCAAGCCACCGTGGAAGAGCATCGACGTCTCGGTGGCAATCCTGACATTGATGTGGCCTACCAGTACATGATGTATTTCTTTGAGGAAGACGATGGCCATCTCGCAGAACTGAATGCTCAATTCCGTTCGGGCCAATTGCTCGCTGGAGAGATGAAACAACACTGCATTCATCGAGCAACTGAATGGATGTCGGAACTGCAAGAACGACGTGATGAAACCGCACACCTTGTGAAAGAATTCCTCGCTGAAGACTCACGATGATTCGTTCACATCATCGGTTGAGAAGACCGCAGGGTCCGGGCCAACTGGCAAAGCCGCTATCTCCTCAGCAGAGAGGTCGCGCTCAACCGCATCAGGATGCAAGATCATCGAATGCCCGTGCGGGTCGAGGAGTTCAAGGGTGATGGAGTCGCTGTCGGCTTGACCGAGTTGACTCAGTGTGAGCGACATCCCTTGAAGCGTGGCCATTTGGTCCATCAGGTCAGACCGTTCATCGTCCGTGGCGCCATCAAATTGAGAGGCTAAATCACGTTCCACCATATTGATGATCTCTTGAAAACGGTTCAGAACGCCTTCGACGTTTGAGACGTAGCCAGTGGAACTGCTTCCTGGATTCACTTGCAAATCCAACTCTGGGACCAAGACCGTACATGACGAGGACCGAACAACACGGGCGGTCAATTTCTCAGCACTGTCAATGATCATTGACCAACCTCCTGCTTTCTTCCCTTCGGCTGGAATAAAGTCGGTTTGCCTCCACCCGCAGTCGTGGCCCAGAATGGTCACTTGCGTATGTTCGCCAAAGTAAGGGATTTCATCAACGTGAGCGATCATGTTGACGTTGCCCGTTGAAAAACAAATGGGGCAGGGCAAATCAATGGCTTGTTCATTCATTCATACACGTCCATGAGTTCATCTGGTGCAACTGCAAAACCTTCCATGTCTGTGCCTTTTATTCCACGGCATCCACGAGGTAAAAACATCAGTCTCGTGTCCGTGATTCGAATGATTTGCCCCTGGGCGTCCCCTTCAACGAATTCGTTCAACATCCCTAATGCTTGATTGAATTCGGTAGGCCGTTTCATCATGCGTTTCATCTCAACAATGCAACCGTGTCCGTCAGCGACCCAATCCATGAGTGTGCCACATCCTGTGAGGTCTAAGAGTGTCGAATTGTGGAGCACCATTTCACCGTCGTACGCCGGAACAGGGGCGTGTGGGTAAAGCACATTGAGGTCGTGGTAGGTCATTGTTGTTGCAGGAAGCGGTCGTGTTTTCGACGGACCTGCGCTTGGCATTGAGAATTGTCTTGGTCCGGGGCCAAGGCTGTTCTCAGATTTCGGTGTGGCTTTGGGCGTATGACGGTCCAGTCGGGCTTCGGCAGCCTCAAGACGATCCAAATCGGGCATCGAAGGAACGGTCGGGGCTTCTGTTGAATCACCGCCCGCCTGTGGGTTTGAAAAGCGGTCGAGTGATGACTGCGCCTCATCCTTTTGCTTTCGTTTCCTTCTGCGCATGCCTCTCCTTAAGGGCGAGGACTCTTCAACACTCCCCTCGGTGGCCCTTAACCCAACTCAAATTCTTAGGTCGGCGTTTCAACCGAGGCATGCTTCACTGGTGGAATCATGCCTCAAGGTTCAAGAAGTGTCGGGGTGGAGAGGGTATCATGTCAGAACAGCAGACCGTCATGAAGACCGGAACAAGTACGATTGGTATCACCTTCAAGGGTGGTGTTGTTGTTGGTGCCGACCATCGCGCCACAATGGGGCATTTTATCGCCAACAAAAGCGTTCAGAAACTCTTCAAAATCGGTCACAACCTCGCACTTACCACTGCAGGTCTCGTCGGGCACGCTCAATCCCTTTCCCGTACTCTTGCTGCGGAAGTCGCCCTTTTCGAGCTTCGACGCCAACAACCCATGACCGTCAAAGGTGCTGCCACATTGACCGCCAATATCCTCGTTGGACGCCCGCACTGGGTTCAACTCCTGATCGTGGGTGTTGACCAAGACGGAGGCCACGTTTACTCCATCGACTCCGCTGGAGGCTCAATTCCAGATTCCTACTGCGCCACAGGCTCCGGTTCGCCCTACATGTACGGTGTCCTCGAAGACGGGTACAAAGACAACATGACTCAAGCGGAGGCCTTAAAATTGGCAGCGCGAGCCCTACATGCGTCAGGACAACGTGATGCAGCCTCCGGCAACGGAATGGATTTGGCTATTATCACGCCAAGTTCTGGCTATCAACAAGTCTCACAAGACGACATTGCAAAGCTCCTCAAGTGAGCATCCTCTTCCCGCGGCTCTGCCGTTATGCACTCAAGGGTGCACTGTGGTCCCTGATGACTGCGGGAGCGTTTGGTGAATCGAATGCGAATGACATACAAAGAACTGAAAGATGCAATTGCGAAGATTATTCCGCGCAATATCGAATACTCCATTGACCTTGAAGCAGGAAACATCGCCATCATCACGTCTCAGATGGCTCCGTTCACCGGTCAAGATGGATTGATTGGAAAGATTGCAAAACGTGTGAAGAGGAAGATTGTTCTTCGCACACCGATCGATTCGATGATGGATATCGACGAAGCCAAGGACTGCATCAAAGAAATCATTCCCGAAGACGCTGATGTCACCGAGATGTATTTTGATTCCTGCTATCGGGAAGTCACCATTCAATGCAAACAACCAGGCAAAGCAATTGGACGACGTGGTGAAAACAACGTCAAAATCCGAGACCAAACCGGTTGGTCCGTCCGGGTTGAACGGACGCCTCCATTATTCTCCAAGACCGTCCACGACATACGCATGTATCGGCAAGCACACGGCGATGAGCGTCGAAAATTGTTGAAAGATTTCGGCCTTAACATCCACCGTCCAACCCGTCCAGGTGGAACTTGGGCTCGCGTGACGGCCTTGGGATCATACAGAGAAGTCGGACGCGCGTGTCATTACGTCACCACCAATGAATCCCGTATCATGATCGATGTTGGAGTGAACATTGCTTCTGACACCGATCCCATGCCGTTCTTCAACGCACCTGAAGCACTTCCATTGGAAAAGTTGGATGCTGTTGTGTTAACCCATTCCCACCTTGATCACGCTGGTATGTTGCCTGTGCTGTTCAAATACGGCTACCGTGGACCGGTCTACTGCACTCCTCCAACACGTGATTTGATGCTCTTGTTGCAAACCGACTACCTCAAAGTCGGTGGCGCAGAAGGAAAACGAACTCCCTATGACATGGAAGACATACGAATGTGCATGAAGCACGTTGTTGATGTTGATTGGGATTCAACGACAGACATCGCACCAGATGTGAAATTGACCTTTTCCAACGCAGGCCATATTCTCGGTTCCTCAGCCGTTCACTTGAACATCGCAGATGGCAAGCACAACATCGTGTTCAGTGGCGACCAAAAATATGAGAAGTCATGGTTGTTTGATGCCGCCAACACCCGTTTCCCTCGTGTAGAGACACTGGTGATTGAATCCACTTACGGTGCATCCGGAGATTACCAACCTTCTCGCCAGGAAGCGAACCAAGAGTTGCAGGACATTGTTTCTCGGACTCTCTCTCGGGGAGGGAAGATGATTTGTCCGGTGTTTGCAGTCGGGCGAAGCCAAGAAGTGATGATTGCAATCGACGAACTTTTCCGCTCCGGTACAGTAAAACCTGTTCCCGTTTGGTTGGACGGAATGATCCAAGAGGCGACTGCCATCCACGCATCGCATCCAAACTACTTGACGAAGGCCCTCAGCAAATCCTTGTTGAAGGATGACGGAGAGAATCCGTTCACCAGCGAATGGTTCCGCCCGGTCAAAGGACGGGAATTGCGAGAAAGCATTGTCATGGATTCCTCTCCATGCATTGTCTTGGCTACATCTGGGATGTTGAACGGTGGACCAGTCATGGAGTACTTCAAAAACTGGGCTCACGAGGAACGCAACTCATTGTGTTTCGTCGGTTATCAAGCCGAAGGAACTCTTGGTCGTCGACTTCAGAAAGGATTTGGAGAAGTTCCAATGTTGATCAACGGCAAAACAGAGATTGTCAAGATTGGTTGTGAGATGGTTACCATCGACGGCTTTTCAGGACACTCCGATCGAAGACAGTTGCTTGATTTCGTCGACCGAATCAACCCCGCTCCAAAGAACATCATTTGCCATCACGGAGACTATCAGAAGTGCAATGAATTGGGACTCACTCTACGAGAACGCTACAACTGCATGACGTTTGCACCTAGCAACCTCGAAACCGTTCGTCTGTTCTGAGTGCTACAACGGCATGTCCACTTCGTGAGCAAGCGGATCTGGAAGCGCTTCTTTGACGGAAGCCTTGATGGCCATACCAGACGACTTTTGGATTTCTGATGAATGGTGTCGAACTGAAGCTGGCTCTTCATTCCCCGTTCGTAGCAAAAATCCAATCCCCACAAGCGTAGCTGTGAGCGTTCCTGTGGCCAAAGCAAGTGAATACTCACTGGAGATGAATGTTGCATAAAGGGCTATCGCAAATCCCGTCAAGAGGGCGGCCATAAGGAACAGCCGTCCACCGCCTTGCATGGTTGGCACACGACCAAGTTGTTCATGAACCCGTTGCGTTTGTGTGATGACATGCAACCCGCCCGAGGCCCCTCGTGTACTGGATGGCTCATGACCGCCGTCGCCCCGTGGGGCGAAAACGCCGAAGATGCCTTTGACCAAGGCCTTGTTGAACTCGGATTGGGCGATGTACGGCTCATCCAAGCCCAGGGCGCTATGCTTCCGCTTGGTTTCGGACCAGAGCCACCTCGTCCACTTCCCATGGGCTCGCTGGTCGAATGCCACCTTGCAACCTCCTATGCCTGGAACGGCTCGTCAGCTTCAGCTGGCGTTGCTTGGGCATCTTGTGTGACCCCAGAGGGGGATGAGTGTTCCGTAGTTGCCACAATCTCTACGGATCGGGACTATGAAGAAACGGTCTTGTTACTTCGCCGCAACCTTCAGCGAAGGCTGGCCAGCAGGGACCTTGAAGTGATTCAATTCGATGTTGCTGTTGATGAGGTTACGGCTGGTGCAGATCACCACGGTGTGGCCGTTGCCGCCCTAATTTTACCGGACTCCCTTTCCCTTGGTGGAAGGACCAAAACCGGACCGATACGTGGTGGTTTGACACGGAAAGCAGAAGAGCCGAAAAAACGAGTGGATACCAAGGCTCCAGCCGCACCTGCTCGCCGTCCGGGACAGCCACAGAACAACCACGATTTCACCCTTTGAGGTGGCTTGATGTCGGACAAGCGTTGGTTGGTTGTCCGGTGTGGCTCCTGCGGCCAATGCTCCGGTCGAAGTTATGCTGGGGGCCGATGCCCGCATTGCGGTCAATCCATGCCTTCAACTTCAGAAGTTGTCAAAGAGGTGGATTCTTCGGCCTCACTCACGATTGAAGTGGCTCTGGCTAACACGCCCCCCGAACTGAGGGATGAATTAAGAAAACGGATGCAAGTTGTGCCTGATGACGGTTCGGAGGGTGAGATCCGTTCTCCAAGGAACCTGATGAGGTCGCTTCGACAATACGCTGACGACGAGGGGTACATCGGGAAGGAGGCTCTCGAGGCATTGATCGCCAAGAAAGGGCTTGATGTTGACGCAGAGGCGTTGATGGAACGTGCTGAAAACGAAGGTCTTGTGCTCCGAACAGGCCAAAGTCGCTGGATGTTCTTTGAGTGAAGTTCATAGGTGAGACGCCGTGGCACAGACCAAGGGCGTATGGGTTAGTTTGGCCTATACTCGGGCGTTTGGGACGCTTGGACCCAAGTTCAAATCTTGGTACGC
>Ga0181379_1000431_pt1 | contig 21069 bp, 23 predicted proteins | sample 2SPOviralmetaG_FD_130115 | JGI IMG/M metagenome (GOLD analysis project Ga0181379, IMG submission 130115) | Marine viral communities from the oligotrophic San Pedro Time Series (SPOT) site, San Pedro Channel, CA, USA - 2 SPOT_SRF_2009-07-10 | ecosystem: Environmental > Aquatic > Marine > Strait... | reverse complement strand
TTTGCAATTAAGGAAATTTATGACCAAGCAAAATTAATATTTATTGTGCCGCCGTCTATTAAAGATTTAGAGGAACGCTTAGAGAAAAGAAACTTAGACTCACGCACTGTGATTTTAAATAGACTGAAAGAATCAAAATTAGAAATTGAAAAGGCATATAACTTTGATTACCTGATTTTAAATGATAATTTTGATGAAGCGTTATTAGAGCTCAAAACAATTTTGTTTAGTGAAGTTTCGTCGATTAATTTTAAATCTAGAGTTTCAAAAAATCACGTCAAAAGATTAGTGGAATAATTAAAGGAAATTAAGTAGAATCCATTTCTTTTCAGAGAGATATGAATGGCTAGAATAACAGTTGAAGATTGTTTAAAAAAAATCCCTAACAGATATGAGATGGTCAAACTTGCCGCCAAGCGTGTAAAACAACTCGCTATAGATGGCAGAGAGCCTACTGTAGACCCAGAAGATGATAAGCCTACAGTTATAGCATTAAGAGAAATAGCAGCGGGCACCGTTACCCTTGAAAACATAGATAGCTTTAACTTCGATGCCCTTGAAGAGGAACTCTCTGATCAACTCACCTCAGACGACGAAGAAGACCTAGACTAACTTATTTTTTGTTAAACTCTCTTTGCTTATGGCAACAGAGACAAAAAACCTTAAGAAACTTACAAAAAATCTTGGCCTTTATTTGGGTCAAGACCAACTTGAACAAGTAAAAAAAGCGTATTTTTTTGCAGCAAATGCTCACTCTGGGCAATTTAGAGTTAGTGGTGATCCATATGTTTCTCATCCGCTTGCTGTAGCTGAAATTCTTGGAAAGTTAAAAATGGATGAAGACTGTTTATCAGCAGCAATGCTTCATGACGTCATTGAAGACTCCGGAATTCCAAAAACTTTTTTAAAAAAGGAATTCAATAAAGAAGTAGCTAATCTAGTCGATGGTGTAAGCAAGCTTGATAAAGTTGAATTATCTTCAAAAAAAGATATCCAAGCTGAAAGTTTTCAAAAAATGGTTCTTGCCATGTCAGAAGATATAAGAGTTATTGTAGTGAAGCTGGCAGACAGACTACATAACATGCGAACTATAAAATATTTGAACCACGAAAAGAAAAGTAGAATTGCAAATGAAACTATTGAAATTTACGCTCCCATTGCACACAGATTAGGAATGCATCAAATTTATAGGGAATTGGAAGATTTAGCATTTCAAAACTTGTATCCGTACAGATACAAAGTTATTGATCAGGCAATTAAAAAAAATTCTAGAGGAAGAAAGAAAATTCTTAAAAAAGTAGAAAGTTCTATAAATCAAAAACTAAATGAGAATGGACTGAATTGTTCCATAATTAGTAGAAGAAAACATTGTTACGGAATCTATAAAAAAATGAAGAAACAATCAAAAACTCTAAACGAAGTTTTAGACGTTTATGCTTTAAAAATTACTACTTCAGATGCTATGGATTGTTACAAAACCTTAGGGGTGATTCACAATGCTTTTAATCCTATTGAAGGGAGATTTAAGGATTATATAGCGATCCCAAAGTCTAATTCATATCAATCCTTGCATACTGGAATTATCACATTTGAGGGATTGCCTGTTGAAATACAAATTAGAACAAATGAAATGGATGAACTTGCAGAATTTGGAATTGCTGCTCATTGGGCATATAAGTCTGGAAAAAAAGACAATCCTGCGCAAGCCAGAGCCAGAAGATGGGTAAACGGCCTAATGGAGATAAATGAACGTTCTGAGAGTGCATCAGACTTTGTTGAGGTTATTAAAACTGGATTAGTCTCAAATGAGGTTTATGTTTTCACGCCACAAGGAGATATTATTGATTTGCCTAGAGATTCTACTCCAGTTGATTTCGCCTTTGCCCTTCATTCTGATATCGGGCTTCATTGCAGTGGTTGCAGGATAAATAAAAATCTTGCGCCTTTAAGCGTTCCTTTAGAAAGTGGGCAGACCGTAGAGATAATTACCGATAAAGTCCCTCAAGCAAATCCTAGTTGGTTAGAGTTTATTAGGACGTCTAGAGCTAGATCTGCTATTAGACATAACCTGAAAAGCTTAAAAGATTCTGAAGCAAGAAAATTTGGAAAACATTTACTTGAGCAATCTCTTAATGTTCATGAAACAAAGTTAAGAGATGTTCCAAAAAATAAAATTAAAAGACTTTTAACTTCTTTAAATATTAAAAGTGTTAGAGAATTATTAGAAAATATTGGCTCTGGAAAAAGATCTAGTTTAGTTGTAGCTCATCAAATCATGCAATTTCTTGATGATAAAGAAAAAGACGAAGTTCAGTTTTCAAATCTTCATATAACTGGTTCTGAAGGACTTGTAGTAACTTATTCAAGTTGTTGTAGACCAATTCCTGGAGATCATGTAATAGCTCATTTTTCTAAAAGCAGAGGGATAGTTATTCATCAAGAAAGGTGTAAAAATATTTTGCCTATTAGACACGATCCAGCTTTATGCTCGCCTGTTCAGTGGGAAGATACTTTATCAGGAGACTTTTCTGTTGAGATAAAAATAGTTGCTGAAGATAAAGCAGGAATTTTAGCTGAGGTCTCTGCAGTAATTGCAGAATACTCTTCAAATATTGAAAGTATAAAAAGTGACCCGCCTATTGGTGAAAAAGTAGATTTATACATTTTGCTAGCGGTAACTAATAGAAATAATTTAGCAAGAATTCTAAGAAGACTTCGTCGGAAAGATTTTGTCTTATCTGCAACAAGAATGCACAGTTGGGAACAAAGAAATGCAACCTTGCCAATCATTGAAGAAGTGAATAGTGAAAATCGTTAGTACAGAAAACGCTCCGAAAGCTATCGGCACCTACTCACAGGCAGTTTTTTGCAAAGGTTTTCTTTTTGTATCAGGTCAAATACCTTTGGACCCTAAAACTATGGAGCTAGTTGATGGAATTGACAATCAAATAAGACAAGTATTTCAAAATATTGAAAGCATCTTGGAAGCTGCAGAAATGAACTTTTCAAATGTAGTAAAGCTATCAGTATTGCTGGATGATTTAAGTAATTTTGAACTGGTAAATAAGATTATGTCTGAGATTTTTTCACAGCCCTATCCAGCTAGAGCTGCTTACCAAGTTTCAAAACTTCCAAAAGGAAGTTCTATAGAAATAGAAACTATTGCTTTCAAAGAGTGAAAACTGAAAACCTTCATAAACCGATTGATAAAATAAAGGGCGTAGGTCCGAAAGTAAAAGAAGATTTAAAAAAAATAGGTATAAATTCTATTCAAGACGCTCTTTTTCTCTTGCCTAAAAAATATGAGAACAGAACTAAAATTACTGAGATTAAAAATTTAATTTCTGGGGATGCCTTTCAATTTGAAGGGGAAATTCTTGAAAGCAAAACAATTTATCCAGGAAGAAGGTCTTTTCTAGCAAAAATTTCAGACGGCACGGGAATTTTACAGATTAGGTTATTTTATTTTTCTTATGCTCAGGCTCAAGCTTTTAAAGTTGGTCTCACTTTGCGCGGTTATGGAGTTATTAGAACCAATGGTTCGGTCACGCAAGTTTTTCATCCAAGCTATAAGATCTTTGAATCTTCTAAAAGACCTATGTTAGATAATACCCTCACACCTATTTATTCTTTAGGTTCAAGTAAGTTAACTCAATTTAGAACAAGAAATATCATTAAGGGATGTCTTCAAGAAATAAAAGAGATAAACCTCAACGAAAAAGAAATTGATTCTATTTTTAAAGAAAAAAAAATAAGCTCGCTGTCTATCAAAGATGCACTTTTAAAGATTCATGCTCCATCTGTTTCAGACGATATTATAAAAATAAATAATTATAAAGATGAAGCTCAAGAAAGATTAATTATTGAAGAATTAGCTACGAATTTAATTGGTGTAAAAATTGCCTCTGAAAAAATTAATAAACTTAAGGCAAAACAAATGGAAATCTTAAAAAAGGATTTAAGTTCATTCGTTGAAAAACTACCCTTTAAACTTACTGGTGCTCAACTTCGAACAATTAATGATATTTCAAATGACTTATCTAAAGTTAAGCCAATGAGGAGATTAGTTCAAGGAGACGTAGGGTCAGGAAAAACAGTTGTTGCAGCTGTAAGTATGTATATTTCAACCAAAAATAACTCTCAATCTGTGCTTCTATGTCCTACTGAAGTTTTAGCAGAACAACATTATAAAAATTTTACTGAGTGGTTTGAAAATACGAATATTAAAATTGAACTTTTAACAGGGAAAATGTCGGCTGTGATAAGGAAAGATATTTATCAAAGATTGGAGGAAGGAAAAATAGATATATTAATTGGTACTCATGCAGTTTTTCAAGATAAGGTAAAAATGAAAAATCTTGGATTGGTAATTGTAGATGAACAACAAAGATTTGGCGTTAAGCAGAGATTTGACTTAGTGAAAAAAAGCTCAAATAAAATTATGCCGCATCAATTATTTATGACGGCGACTCCTATTCCCAGAACCTTAGCTATGACAATTTTTGCTGACCTAGATGTTTCAAAAATTGATGAAATGCCTCCTGGAAGAAAACCAGTTGAAACACTTGTTTTTAGTGATAAAAAGAAAAATGAAATTGTTAAAAGGTTAGAAAATGTCTGTAGTAAAGGAAATCAAGTTTTTTGGTTATGTACCATGATTGAAGAGTCCGAAAACTTAGATGTTCAAGCTGCTGAAGAAGCAAAAATCTGGATAAAAGAAAATACAAGCAAGCTTAATATTGGACTTGTTCATAGCAAGTTATCAAAAGATGAAAGAGATAAAGCTATTGAAAAGTTTAGAAGTGGAAAAATTGATGTTTTAGTTTGTACCACAGTGATTGAAGTTGGAATGGATGTTCCAAATGCTAGCCTAATCGTAATAGAAAATGCAGAAAGGCTTGGTCTCAGTCAATTACATCAGTTGAGAGGAAGAGTTGGAAGAAAGGCAGATTTAGACGCTTTTTGTGTGTTGATTTATCAAGGTGAAATAGGAGAAATAGCTAAAGCAAGATTAGAAGCCATGAAATCTACGAATGATGGTTTTGAAATATCTGAAATAGATATGAAACTAAGAGGATCTGGTGAAATTCTTGGGACAAAACAATCAGGCGGTGTTGAATTAAAAATATCGGATCTCTCGAGAGATGCTCACTTAATAAAGAAAGCTGAAAAACTAGTAGATGGTCTAAAAAATGTAGACCAAAAAATGTCAAAAGTTCTTCTTGATAGATGGATAGGCGATAAACAAAACCTGATTATCGCCCAATAAGAATTATTACAATAAAGGTGAAATAACTAGACTTACAATAGCCATAACATTAATTAAAATGTTCATTGCAGGTCCAGAAGTGTCTTTAAATGGATCGCCTACTGTATCGCCAACAACTGCAGCAGCATGAGTATCAGTTCCCTTTCCGCCTAAGTTTCCTTTCTCAATATATTTCTTTGCGTTATCCCAGGCTCCTCCAGCGTTTGCCATCATTAAGGCCATAGCAACACATCCAATTAATCCTCCGCCAAGCATTCCACCTAATGATTCCGCTCCTAAACCAAAGCCCACTACGGCAGGAGCTCCAACTGCAATTACTCCAGGAATAAGCATTCTTTTTAAAGCAGCGGAAGTAGCAATATCAACACATTTAGCGGTATCTGGCTCAGCATTTCCTTCAAGCAAGCCTGGTATTTCTTTAAATTGTCTTCTAATCTCATTAATCATTTCAAAAGCGGCATCACCAACTGCGGTCATAGTTATGGATGAAATTAAAAAAGGTATAGAAATTCCTATAAACATTCCAACCAGAACGCGTGGGTCTGATAGGAGAAGTTCAAAATCACCTTTATTGTGAGCTACGGTTTCAACAAAAGCTGCAATTATTGCTAAGGCAGCAAGGGCGGCAGCACCTATTGCAAAACCTTTTCCTATTGCTGCGGTGGAGTTACCAACTTCATCTAATCCATCGGTAATTTCCCTCGTTTCTGGACCCATGCCTGCCATTTCAGCGATTCCTCCAGCATTATCAGCGACAGGGCCATATGCATCTATGGCCATAGTTATACCTACAGTTGCTAGCATTCCAACTGCAGCAATTCCAACGCCGTAAAGCCCTGTTAAAGTGGTTGAAATCCAAATTATTGTTGCCAAAACCAAAATAGGAAGTACGACAGATTGCATCCCTACAGCCAACCCTGTAATCATAACTGTTGCCGGACCAGTTTCACCTGATTTAGCAATTTGCCTTATCGGTTTACTTCCAGTGTAATATTCAGTTATCAAGCCAATTAATACTCCGCCAACTGCACCAGTTAAGACTGCCAGCCAGACGCTTACAAAGCCTTCGCCTATTATCATTTGAATCAAGAAATAAGCTGCAATTATGAATATGATTGCGGATCCAATAGTTCCTGTTCTCAATGCGGCATCAGGAGATAATGAAGAAAAAAGTTTAACTATTATTATTCCTAAAACTGAAGCTACAAGGCCAACGGAAGCTAAGGCAAGAGGAAGCAACATTCTTCCAGAATCATCCAAAGTTGAAGCTATAGCAATAGAAGCAATCATTGCTCCGCAGTATGATTCAAAAATATCTGAACCCATACCCGCAACGTCGCCAACATTGTCACCAACATTGTCTGCTATTACACCGGGATTCCTGGGGTCATCTTCAGGAATGCCAGCTTCAATTTTTCCTACTAAATCGGCTCCAACATCAGCACTTTTAGTGAAGATTCCACCACCTACTCTGGAGAATAAAGCTACACAAGAAGCTCCCATTCCAAAACCCTCAATTGCCCTTGCTGTTGCAGGATCTCCCCCAAAATAAAAATATAAGCCTCCTAATCCTACTAATCCCAAAGACGCAACGCATAATCCCATTATTGATCCGCCATAAAATGCTATTGAAAGAGCTACTTTTGCACCCTTTTCTGAAGCAGCAGTAGCTGTCCTAGAATTTGCCTTGGTTGCAGAAAACATTCCCAACCAGCCTGCTAAGGAAGAAGAAACTGCTCCAGCAGTTACAGCTAATGCTGTATTAAAACCAAGAGCTACATATGAAAGTCCAATGAGAACTAGAACAAAGAAAAATAAATATGTGTATTCTCGGCGCATAAAGACCATTGCCCCAAGATGGATTTGATCAGCTATTTTTTTTACTTTTTCAGAACCTTCATCATAACTAACTACAATAAAATAAATAACTAAGGCTATTAAAAGTCCAAAGGCACCAAAAATTGGCGGTATAGATAAGTATGCTTCCATAAAAAGTTCTCCCAAGAATAAAAAGCGTAATTTAACAGATTAGTTAGTATTTTTTAACTATTTAAATCTCTTCTCGATAATTGATTTTCTGAATTTGCAACAATGCAAGAAATTGTTGCATCCCCAGATACATTTACAGCTGTCCTAAGCATGTCTAACAATCTATCAACACCAATAATTAAAGCTATACCTTCTACTGGCAATCCAACTTGTTGCAAAACCATAGCTAGCATTATTAAGCCCACTCCGGGAACTCCTGCAGTCCCTATAGAAGCTAAAGTTGCAGTAATGATTACCATTAAATATTCCATCATAGAAAGGTCAACCTGATAAACCTGAGCAATAAAAACTGTCGCAACACCCTGCATGATTGCAGTTCCATCCATATTGATTGTAGTTCCTAGAGGGATACAGAAAGAGCTTATTGATTTATTTACGCCGAGTTTTTCTTCTACAGTTTTTAAGGTTATAGGCATGGTTGCGCTACTTGAAGAAGTACTGAAAGCAAACAACATAGTTTCTTTCATTTTAATAAAAAATCTTAGAGGATTTATCTTTGCTAGTGAGGCCAAAAGAAGACTATATGTAAAAAAAGCATGAAAAATTAAAACAGCTACTACAATTAAAAAATAATTGATTAGTGTAAAAATTATTGAAATACCTAAAGAAGAAAAAGTAGTAAATATTAAACAAAATACTCCTAAAGGAGAAAGCCAAATTACAAAATTAACAATAGCTAAAATAGCTTCATTTAAATCAAAGAAAAACGATTTTACTTTGGAGGATTCATTAGAAATTTTATTAATTCCATATCCAAATAAAATAGCAAAGATGATTATTTGGATCATATTACCCTCAGCCATAGCCTGAATAGGATTACTAGGAAATAAATTAATAAATGTATCCTTTAAAGAAGGAATAGCATTTTGTTCAAAAGTGGCTGCAGAACTAAGACTTATTTCATTAGACATGTCAAAAAAAGAGCTTACGAATAAAGCGCTGATAATTGCAATTGCAGTTGTACAAAGATAAAGGCTGATTGCCTTAAAACTTATAGATGCTAACTGTTTATCAGAAGTTAAATTTGATATGCCCACAACTAAAGAAACGAAAACTAAAGGCACCACAAGTAATTTTAATAATGAAAGAAAAATGCTTCCGAGAGCATCAATGAAATCACTTAAAAAAATTATTGGAAAAGATAAGTTATCGGAAGAAAAGTTATTAGAAAAACTTCCTAAAAGAACTCCTAAAGCCATTCCAATTAAAATTTTTGACGTTAAAGACATATAGTTTTAGTAACTTTTACCGCCTTCTAGGGGAACCATTTCAAAATCTTCTTTGCCTACTCCGCAATCAGGACAAATCCAGTCGAATGGAACATCTTCCCATTTAGTTCCGGGCTCGATTCCATCTTCAGGCCAGCCTTCAGCTTCATCGTAAATTAAACCGCAGACAATGCATTCCCACTTAATGTATTCTTCCATAATTAATAATTGTATGTCATCTCTTAAGAGAAGAAGATTATATTCATGTTCAACGCTTTAAAAAACTATTTTTTACTTCTAAGGATGGATAAACCCATAGGTGTTTACTTACTTCTTTGGCCATCTTTATCTGCACTATGGCTTGCTTCCTCTGGTGTTCCAGATTTAGACGTAATAATTATATTTTGCTTTGGAAGCTTACTTTTGCGATCTGCAGGAGTTGTTGTAAACGATATTCTAGATCAAGAAATTGATAGAAAGGTAATGAGAACATTTAACAGACCTATTGCCAATAGATCTATTTCAAATATCGAAGCATGGATTCTTCTGATTTTGTTGTTAATATCAGCTGCTTTTCTACTTCTTTTTTTAAACCTTTTAAGTTTTTATTTAGCCTTATTCTGTCTTGTCTTAATAGGAACTTACCCCCTAATGAAGAGATTTTTCTTTGCTCCTCAATTTTATCTTGGTGTTTGTTATTCAATGGGAATTTTTTTGGCATTTGCTAATTATCAAAATTCTTTTCCGTTAAGTTGCTGGCTATTATTTTTAACAAATTTTTTCTGGGTTCTCGGCTATGACACCGTATATGCCATATCAGATAGAAAAGATGATTTAGCTATTAAAGTTAAAAGTTCAGCTATTTTTTTTCAAGGTAAAGAACTTGTTTTGCTATGGGCTTGTTATTTATTACTTATAACTTTTCTTTTTTTGATAGGAATTCTTAATTCCTTTTCGTTATTATATTTTTTAATTTTATTAATAAATATTTCTCTAATTATCTTTTTTATGTTCTCAACTAATTTTAATAAGCCTTCTGAGTGTTTTTTATTTTTTAAGAGAAATAATTGGCTTGGATTTGGAATATTTCTAAGTTTCATTGTGGCTTATATTTAAATGGAAGAAATAAAGTTTCATAACTCAATTTCATCAATTACAAAAGATAGTTGGAACAAACTAGTTCCTGAAGATGATTACCCTTTTTTAAAATATGAATTCCTTGAATTACTTGAAAAAACCAATTGCGTCGGAAAGGATACTGGGTGGCATCCAGCTCATATACTAATTGAGAGAAACTCTATTCCCATTGGAGCCATGCCTTTATATATTAAAACTGACTCATCAGGAGAGTTTGTTTTTGATTACTCCTGGGCTAATGCCTTCTACCAAAATGGATTAGATTATTATCCAAAGTTAGTTTCTTCAATTCCCTTTACTCCGGCATCAGGTCCTAGAATTTTATGTGATGAAGGTGAATCGCCAGATAAAATATTTTCATTAGTTTTATCAGGAGTGAAAAAGCTTAGTGAAGAGAATAACATTTCTTCATGGCATGTATTGTTTCCAGAAGAAAGTGATTTGAGTATTTTTAAAAACAAATCTCTTAGTATTAGAAAAAATGCACAATTCATTTGGTTTAATGAAAATTTTTCTAGTTTTGAAGAATTTCTAGAAACTTTTAGATCAAGGCACAGAAAAAATGTAAATAAAGAGAGAGAGAAAATAATTAGCCAAGGAATAGAAATTCAGACTTTTTCTGGCTCAGAATTAAATCAAAATCTAATGATGAGTTTTTATGAATTTTATCTTTCAACTCAATTAAAAAGAAGTGGTCATTTAGGATACTTAACAAAAGAATTTTTTGAAACCTGCCTAGATAAAATAAAAGAAAATATTGTTTTAGTGTTGGCTCGAGATAAAAAGTTAGATGCTTTAATAGGAGGATCAATGTTTTTTAAAGATAACAGAAACCTTTACGGGAGGTACTGGGGATGCTCTGAAGAATACGATTGTTTGCACTTCGAATGTTGCTATTATCAGGGTATAGACTTTGCTATCAAAAATAAATTGCAAAGATTTGATCCCGGTGTTCAAGGAGAACATAAAATTAAAAGAGGTTTTAAGCCAACACTAACTTATTCAGCCCATTGGATATCTGAACCTAATTTCAAAAACGCTATCGAAGACTTCGTAAATAAAGAAGAAAAACACATAGGAGCTTATGTCAAAGCAACAAGCAAATATCTCCCTTTCAAAGATCTTTAAAAATCATAAATCAAAAGAAGCAATTCTATATCTTGTTTCAAAAGATAAAGATCTTTTGGATCTTTTTATCGAAAACTCTGATTTTGGAGAATACAAAAGAGAAAAAAACTTTAAAGGATTGCTACAGTTGATCATTGAACAGCAATTATCTGTTGCTTCAGCAAATGCTATTTATAGAAAACTTTTAAAAAAAACTCTAAATATTTCTCCTGAATCAATCCTTGATCTAAATCATGATTCTTTGAAAGAGTGCGGATTAAGTAGACAAAAAATTTCTTACATATCGGGATTAGCTAAAAATTGTATTAACAAAGAGATAAATTTCAATAAGATAAACAAATTAAGTGATGATGATCTAATAACTGAAATAACAAAAATAAAGGGAATTGGTCCCTGGACAGCACAATGTTATATGTTAGCTTGTTTGAAAAGAGGTGATATTTGGCCAGTTGCAGATCTCGGCCTTATGGAGGCTGTAAAAAGGATAAAAAAACTTAAAAAACGGCCTACTGAAATTGAAATGGAAAAAATATCTCAAAAATGGCGACCGTATAGAAGTACCGTAGCAAACGTGTTATGGGCATCTTATGATTAAGATTTTAAATAAATTAAAAGAAAGATAGACTGTAAATATGTTCAAAATTTATAACAATCTTAAAAATTTACATAATTTGTATGAACAAAATTTTATTCTTTTAAGTAAAATTTCCGGTCAGCTAGAAAGGGAAGATTTTTTTTCTTTTAACTTTGAAGTTGGTAAACAATCTAGTTTAGTTGAAATAAAAAAAATTAAACTTTCTAAATTCACTGATGAACTAGATTTCTTTATAGAAGATCCAATTAACATAAAAAACATTTCATTAAAATGTCGAATCTATAAGGAGGCAAAAATGATAGAGGTAATAGAATTTCAAAATTTCCATAAGGATTTATTGCTTATCTTTTCAAAAAATAAATATGGTCTTCAAAAAGACGAAAGAATTCAATGGAATCTTTTTATGAATCAATTTTTAAATTATTGTATCCATCACGGACTTTCAATTGAAAATTATTTATCTCCACGGATTTAATAGTTCATCAAAATCTACAAAGGCGCAAATATTAGAATGCTATTTTGAAGCTAGGGAAGATATTTCTTTTATATGTCCTGATTTGAAAGTCTCTCCTAATAAAGCTATTCAACAGATAGAAAATTTAATTAAAAGTTATAAATCTAATGTTGCCCTTATTGGAAGTTCGCTCGGAGGTTTGTATGCCACCTATGCATCTGAAAGATTTAATTTAAAGTCAGTAGTAATAAATCCGGTGGTATCTAGCCATTTAAACGAAATGAGTGGATTAGTCGGTCAACACACAAATTTTCATACTGGAGAAAAATATTTTTTTTCAAATAAAAATTTTTCTGAATTAAAGAAACTAGCCTTGAATAATCTAAGACATCCATTAAATCATTTATGTCTTATCAAGCTTGGAGACGAAGTTCTTGATCATAAAAAAACATTAAAATATTTTTCAAACTCTCTGGTAATCACGGAAAATGAAGGAAATCATAGTTTTGAGGATTTTTCAGAAAAAATTTCTTTAATCAACGACTTTTTGTTCTAAAATAGTGCAAAATAAGCGCTAATTAAATACAAAAAATGCACTATTTTATAGCATTTACTTTGCTAAAATTTTTTTCTAATTATATTTTAAGGAGATAAAAATGACAGATTTTAATACATTTGAATACATATGGCTGGATGGCTATGAGCCTGAACCTTTCATGAGAAGTAAAGTTAAAGCTACCGATGACGAGACCCCTCCTGATTGGTCTTTTGATGGTTCATCAACTAAGCAAGCTGAAGGAGGTAGTTCTGATTGTCTTCTTCTTCCTGTGCAGACTTATATAAATCCCAATGGTCATGACTTAGTTATGACACAGGTTCAATCTGCTGACCATACTACTCATCCAACAAATTTTAGAGCTGCTGCAGCTGAAGTAGTAACAGATGAATGGTGGTTTGGATTTGAACAAGAATTTTTCTTTACTGATCCAAAAACAGGAGAGCCTCTTGGATGGGAAGAAGGAACGCCTAGAGAGCAAGGAGAATATTATTGTGGAGTAGGAGCTGGTAACGTTGTCGGAAGAGAAATTTCTGATGCTCACCTTCATGCATGCTTAGATCTTGGTATTACGCTTACTGGAACAAATGCTGAAGTTGCCCTAGGGCAATGGGAGTATCAATGTTTTGGAAAAGGTATAAAAGCTGCTGATGACTTATGGGTAAGCAGATACCTTTTATTCAAAATTGCAGAAGAATTTGGCGTTGGTGTAAATATTCATCCTAAACCAAAAACTGGAGACTGGAATGGTTCAGGAATGCATAGTAACTTTTCTAACGAAGAAATGAGAACCGCAGGATCTGAAGAACTCTTTTCATCAATGTGCGACAAATTAGGTGAAGTTCATAAAGATGGAATAGCAGCATATGGTTCTGGAAATGAAATGAGACTTACTGGTGAGCACGAAACTCAAAATATTGACCAATTTTCATACGGAGTCAGTGATAGAGGGGCTAGTATTCGTATTCCTGTATACACAGTAGAACATAACTGGAATGGCTACTTGGAAGATAGAAGACCAGCATCCAATGCAGATCCATACAAAATTTTGTCTCATATTGTTGGAACTTTAACGAAATAATTAATCTGAGAGCAAAGAGTTATAAATGTCTATATTTTTAATAACGATGAAGTCAATTAGTTCTATTTGGCTAGTCATAAAATTTATAGTTATTACAGGCAAGCAACAGCATTTAACTGTTGCTGCCGGCTCAGATTATAGAAAAAATTTAAGTTTTAGCATTAAGCAGATAGATTTATCAAACTTGACCTTTTATTAGATTCCTTGACGAAGAAACATGATTTTTTCTGAAGAAATATTAAATGAATTATCCGCAAAACTTTTAATTGTTGACGAAAAGTTAAATGTAGTTTTTTTAAATAAATCAGCTGAAGATTATTTATGCATTTTAAAGGATGAAGCAAAAGGAAAAAACATTAGTAAAGTTTTTAAAGAAAAGATTGATAATAAAATAGAATTTAGTGAAATTATTGAAAAAAAGAAAATTTTGAAAAGACATATAACAACAATTTTCCTTAACGATAATCTACGAAAAAGAGCTTCTTTTAGAGCGTCTTTTTTTTCGAACGATGATTTCAAAGGAATTATTTTTGAATTTTTTGACAAAATTAAGCCTGTATCTATGGCTGAAAAAATGAAAAAAAGAACTGCTGCATCCATAACGCAGGCTTTTTCTAGAGGACTCGCTCATGAAATCAAAAATCCCTTAAGCGGTATACGCGGCGCTGCGCAATTACTATCTCAAAAAATTGAAGACCCTCAAAAGAAGAAACTAGCCAATATTATTCTTAAAGAATCAGATCGCTTGACCGATATAGTAAATAAAGTCTCAGATAACACTTTTAAATTAGAACAAAGCTTTCAAAATATTCATACAATTTTAGAGAAAATACCTGCGTTCATTAAAAATATCAAAAATCAAGAAGTAAGAATCATAAAAGATTATGATCCAAGCTTGCCCCTAATAGAGTTAGATAGTTCTCTAATTTCTCAAGTATTTTTTAACTTAACAACTAATTCTTTGGAAGCTTTTAAAAAAATAAATAGTATTGGAAAAATTACACTTAGAAGTAGAGTTGCTTATGAGGTTTATATTAATAATAAGAAATTCAAAACGGCTTGTCAGGTGGATTTTATAGATAACGGTCCTGGGATTCCAGATAATATTATTGACTCGGTCTTCTTTCCTCTTGTTTCGTCTAAAGAAATTGCCTCCGGTTTAGGTTTATCAATTGTGAAAGGAATCATAAATCAACATGGTGGTTCAATTGACTGCTTAAGTGATGATGCGGGCACGACTTTTACAATACTTTTGCCTATTACATCTATTAATTTTGAAAAATCTAACTTAAAACAAAATCTAAATGGCTAAAAATAAAAAAATCTGGATTGCTGATGATGACGAGTCAATAAGATTCGTTCTTGAGTCAGGTTTATCTGAAGCTGGCTTTGCGGTCTCTACTTTTGAGGATGGTAACGAAGTTGTAAATAAACTTGATGTAGATTCTCCACATTTACTTCTCACAGATTTAAAAATGCCAGGAAGGGATGGCATGGATTTATTGGAGACTTTTAGAAGCGATTATAAAAAGATACCAATTATAATAATGACCGCTCATTCGGATCTAGATACCACCGTGGACGCTTTTGAGGCAGGTGCATGGGATTACATTGCTAAGCCTTTTGATTTAAATACAGCAATAGAAAAAATACACAAGGCCATTTCAGAGAAAAAAAATGTTAGCAAAAAGCTTTCTGAGAAAGAAGAGATTAATTTAAAAAAAGGAAAAATTTTAGGCAAATCTCCTGCTATGCAAGATTTATTTAACTCAATCGGAAAGCTTTCTCATTCAGATAGCACAGTGTTATTGGTAGGCGAATCTGGAACCGGTAAAGAATTAGTCTCTCAAGCTATCTTTGAGCATTCTGAAAGATCTAAGAAAAAATTAATCTCTCTTAATGTGGCTGATATTCCAGTAGAACTTTTGGAGTCTGAATTATTCGGTCATGAAAAAGGTGCATTTAAAGGAGCTGGAGATCAAAGAATTGGAAGATTTGAACAGGCTGATAAAGGAACTCTATTTCTAGATGAAGTTGGGGATATGCCCTTAGAGACCCAAACTAGAATCATTAGAGTTTTATCAAGTGGAGAATTTTATAGAATCGGAGGGAACAGTCCGATTCAAGTTGATGTAAGAATTATAGCTGCTACTAATCAAAATTTAGAAGAAAAAGTCAGAAATGGATCTTTTAGAGAAGATCTTTATCATCGCTTAAATGTTATAAAAATCAATCTTCCTCCTTTGAGAGATAGAAAAGAAGATATTATTTTATTAACGAGTTATTTTCTTAAAAAATTCTCAGAGGAAGCAAAAACTAAAGTAAAGGTTCTTGGCAAAGAAGTGGAAGAATTATTTGAAAACCTAATTTGGCCTGGAAATGTCTTGCAACTCCAAAACGTGTGTCAATCTTTAACATTACTATCTTCTGGTCAAGAAGTTACTATTAGTGATATTCCTAAAGATCTTTCTTTGCAGAGAAAGGGGCCTGAAATGAGTTGGAGTGATTTGTTGGAGTCATGGGCATCAAAAAGACTTCTAAAAGGAGAAGATCACATTTTAAATAATGCCACTCCAATTTTTGAAAGCACAATGATCAAAGCTGCCTTAAAAGTTACTAAAGGAAAAAAGAGTGAAGCAGCAAAATTATTAGGCTGGGGAAGAAATACCTTAGCAAGAAAAATTACTGAACTTGACCTTTAATTTACTAAAGGTAATTTTTCAGCAATCCAATTATTGATACCGCCTTTTAGAATAAAGACTTCAATTTGCTCCTTTTTTAAATCAGAAGCCATTCTTGAAGAATTACTTCCGTTTTGACAGACAAGAATAAATGGTTTGTCACTTGCTTTACTGTGCTCTTTTTTACAAGCCGCCAAATCAGGTCCAACATTTACGGACTGACTTATTCTTCCTTCATCAAAATCCTTTTTAGATCTAATATCAATTATGACAGCATCTTTTTTGTTTATTAAAACAACTGCCTTATGGGGTTCTAAATTAATTGCTTTAGAAATTTTATCTAGCAAAAATAAAGCAAACAAGGAAAATATCAAAGGTATAACAATAAACCAATTGTCGATTAAAAATTCAATAAAATATGGCATAAGCGCGATATGATAAACGTAAATACGATTTGAAACTATGAAATCCACAAAAAATATTTCCGACTTAGTTTTAGTGAGACATGGTCAAAGCGAATGGAATCAAAAAAACTTATTTACGGGCTGGAAAAATCCTTCGCTAACATTGAAGGGTAAAAAAGAAGCTGAAAAAACTGGTGAAAATTTAAAGGGTAAAAATATAGCTTTTGATATTCATTACACTTCAGAATTAAAAAGAGCACAATTAACAGGAGAAATTATTCTTTCCATTCTGAAACAAGAATCAATTAAGACGATCAAAAATATTGCTCTTAATGAAAGAAATTATGGCGATCTTTCTGGTCTGAATAAAGATGATGCAAGAAAAAAATGGGGCGAAAAACAGGTTCATACATGGAGAAGATCTTTTGATGAACCTCCTCCTGGAGGAGAAAGCCTTAAAGATACTGCTGAAAGAGTTATTCCTTATTTCAAGAACGTAATAAAACCGAATTTAGAAAGTAATAATATTCTTATTTGTGCCCATGGAAATTCGTTAAGAGCGCTTGTTATGCATATTGAAGAGATTTCTTCGGAAGAAATTGTAAAACTCGAGATTGCTACAGGCGAGCCAATTTTCTACAAAGTCAAAAATAAAGAGATATATAAAATCTAAGTTCTTGTTTCAAAACCGGCTTCTTTAAGTGCCCTTTTGACCTTCGTAATTGATATTTCTTTATAGTGGAAAATACTTGCTGCTAAAAGCGCATCAACTCTTCCTTCCCTGACCGCATCAACAAGATGAGATAATTCACCAGCGCCTCCAGAAGCAATTACCGGGATTGAAAGAATTTTAGATAGTTCATGATATAAATCGTTATCAAAGCCGCTTTTTGTTCCATCTTTATCCATGGACGTCATTAAAATTTCTCCTGCTCCCAAATCCTGTCCTTCTTTTGCCCAACTTACGGCATTAAGATTTGTTTTATTTTTGCCTCCATGTGTGTAGACAATCCAATCATCTCCTTCTTTTTTTGCATCTATAGCTAAAACTATGCACTGTGAGCCATACTCTTTAGAAGCATCCATAATTAATTTAGGATTTTTAATAGCGCTTGTGTTTATAGAAACCTTATCCGCACCTGATTTTAAAAGCATATCAATATCATTGAGAGAGTTAATGCCTCCACCAACTGTAAAGGGAATAAAAACTTGAGAAGCAATTGATTTTACTGTTTCTAAAGTAGTGGATCTCTCTTCATAAGAAGCATCAATGTCAAGCATACAAATTTCATCAGCTCCTTCAAGGTCATATCTTTTAGCAGCTTCTGCAGGGTCTCCAGCATCAACAATATCTTTAAAGTTTATTCCTTTTACTACCCTTCCGTCTCTAACATCTAAACATGGAATAATTCTTATTGCTAAAGTCATTTTTATTTAAATTTTTGCAGAGCTTCTTTTAAATCTAATTTTTTTTCATAAATGGATACTCCACATATGGCCCCAATTACATTTGGTATTTCTGATAGTTTAAGCAAATCATTTATATCTCTCACACCACCAGAAGCGATAACCGGAAAGGATGATTTTTTTGCAACCTCTGCAGTTTCTGTAAAATTAGGCCCGTTTAGCATTCCGTCTTTATCTATATCCGTATAAATAATCGCTTTAATAGGTAAATTTTTGTAAGAATTTATAAGGCTACTGGCAGATATTTTAGAAGATTCTGTCCATGCATCAGACGCTAAAAAACCATTGAATGCATCTACACCTAGGATGATTTTATTTGGGAAGCTTTTACAGGCTTGTTCAAAAGTAGGCTTGTCTTTTATTGCTAAACTTCCAAGAATTATGTTGTCGATACCTTTTTCAAAAATTAACTTCAAAGTTTGCAAATCTCTTATTCCGCCACCCAATTGTAAATTTATGTGGGGAAACTTTTTCTTTATCTCTAAAATTTCTTTAAGATTTTCTGAACTTCCAGATTTAGCGCCATCAAGATCAACTAGATGAATATTCTCAGCTCCTTCCTCAACTAAAAATGAGGCTGCGTCAATAGGTTTTTCAAAGTAGGTTTTAGCCGTCGACAAGTCACCTTTTTTTAAGCGAACGCATTTACCATTTTGTATATCTATTGCGGGAATGGGTAACATTCTATATTTTCCAGTTAATAAAATTATCTAATAGCTTTAAGCCTACTTTCCCGCTCTTTTCAGGATGAAACTGAGTAGCAAAAATATTTTCAGAACAAAGAGCGGAAATGAATTCTTTTCCATAAGCGGTACTGGCAACAACATTGTCTTTAGCGTCGTAAGAAACATAAGAATGCACGAAATAAAAAAACTGGTTATTTTTGATACCATCAAAAAGATTATGCTCTTTTGAAAAAGAAACATGATTCCAGCCCATATGAGGAATCTTTAAATTCTTGTCATTTAGAACTTTAATCTTTGTTATTTTGCCTTTAATTAAGCCAAAGCCACTTTCACCATCTTCTTCGCTGGAATTAAAAAGGATTTGTAATCCAAGACAAATACCTAGAAAGGGTTTAGATTTAATTTCATTAATCAAAGGATTGAACATTTCATTGGCTTTAAGCTTTTTTACACAAGACCCCATGGAACCTTGGCCAGGAAAAACGTATTTATCTATATTTTTCAGTTTATCTGGAGCATCAACTATTTTTACGTCCGCCCCGAGAAATCTTAATGCTCTAGCAACTGAAAATATATTACTTGCACCATAATCAATGACGCCAATCTTCATAATTTTATCAATCTTAGAGGCATCCTTTGGTCGAAGGAATTTGTCCTGATTTTGCTTGATCAAGTAAACAAGATTGTTTCAATGCTAAAGCAAAAGCTTTAAAGATTGTTTCTGCCTGATGATGAGCATTTTCACCTTTCAAATTATCTATATGAATTGTAGCCAATGATTTGTTTGTAAAGCCTTGAAAAAACTCTTTTATCAATTGCAGGTCAAAATCATTAATAGTTTGCTTGGTGAAGTTTACATTCCAAATCAAGCCGGGTCTGCCAGAAAAATCAATGACTACTCTAGACAGAGCTTCATCTAAAGGTGCGTATGCATAGCCATAGCGGGTAATTCCTTTTTTATCGCCTAAGGCTTGATTAAAGGCATCACCCATTGTAATTCCTACATCTTCAACGGTATGGTGAGCATCTACTTCTAAATCTCCAGTGGCTTTTAAATCTATATCAAAATCGCCATGTTTAGCAATTTGATCAAGCATATGCGCAAAAAAGGGAAGTTCTACGCCTTGAGAACTCTTTCCAGTTCCATCCAATTCTAGACTCAGTGATATTTGAGTTTCTTTGGTTATTCTTTCTATATTTGCATTTCTCATAATTATCTCTTTTAAGGCATCATTATAACGGACGTAAAAGGTTAAAATAAATCAGATGTCGACATTCTCAAAAAAAGTTATTAACTGGCAAGAAAAATATGGAAGGAATAATCTGCCTTGGCAAACTAAAAATCCTTACCATGTTTGGATTTCAGAGATAATGTTACAACAAACGCAAGTCTATACCGTTATTCCTTACTTTCAAAAATTCATAAAAAATTTTCCTAATATTGAAGTATTAGCAAAGGCTGAAGAAGAGCAAATTCTAGCTTTGTGGTCTGGACTTGGCTACTACACAAGGGCTAGAAATATCCTTAAGACTGCAATTATTCTAAAAAAAGAATTTGATAGTTTTTTACCAAATACGTATGAAGATTTAATTAGTCTTCCAGGCATAGGAGCCTCCACAGCTGGAGCAATCCTCACACTAGCATTTGAAAAACCAGGAATAATTCTTGATGGAAACGTCAAAAGAGTTTTGCTTAGATATTCTGGAGATCACTCGCCTATCAACAATTCTAAGACTCTGAAAAACCTAACAAAGTTCGCGAAAAATCTTCTTCCAAAAAAAGATTTTAGAGCTTACTCCCAAGGAATGATGGACCTAGGATCTACTTTATGTGTTCCAAAAAATCCTTTATGCAAAAAGTGTCCAGTAAGTAAAAATTGCCAGACCTTTGAATTCAATTATCAAGATGAAATTCCTTTCAAAACCGCTTCAAAACCAAAAAAAGAAAAAGAGATAAATTGGTTTTTTATTTTTTCTAAAAACAAAGTCTTGCTTAAGAGAAATAAAAATAAAGGTATATGGCAAAATTTGTGGCTTTTTCCAGAAAAAGATATTTTAAGTAAAGATAACTTATGTTTACTTGAGAAAAAAGAATCTCTCCCAATTTTTACTCATAACTTGTCACATCAGAAATTAAACATATCAACTCTTAAGTACTCTATTGAAAATAAAGATAGGTTGAAAATAGATAGATATCATGCCCTCTGGGTTAGTAAATCAGATTCAGTTAAAATGGGTATACCAAAGCCAATAAAAGAACTTATTAACAATTACCTATGAAAAATACTGTTTTTTGCAGAAAGTATAAAGAAGATTTACCAAGAATGGATAGACCTCCATTCCCAGGAGAAGAA
>Ga0181379_1000430_pt1 | contig 21081 bp, 13 predicted proteins | sample 2SPOviralmetaG_FD_130115 | JGI IMG/M metagenome (GOLD analysis project Ga0181379, IMG submission 130115) | Marine viral communities from the oligotrophic San Pedro Time Series (SPOT) site, San Pedro Channel, CA, USA - 2 SPOT_SRF_2009-07-10 | ecosystem: Environmental > Aquatic > Marine > Strait... | reverse complement strand
CCAAAGAGCATCTTTCTGCATAAATTGAAACAAGGCTGAAGGGCATATAAACAACAAGGAGAACATGCTCGAATCTGCACCAAAGGGCCAATCAAACCTTCATATGGTCAAAACACGGCGCCTCGACATGGAACGGATGATCGTTGGCGGTGGATGCTTCTGGTGCGTCGAAGGGGCTTACAAACAAATTCCCGGCGTTGAATCTGCCCTTCCCGCCTATGCCGGTGGCCCAGACCCTCGTCCGACCTATCAGGCGGTGTGCAGCGGAACAACCGGCCATGCCGAAGTGGTCGAAGTGCAGTTTGACCCCACCGTCATCTCGTTCGAAACACTTCTCGAAGTCTTCTTCACGGTTCACGACCCAACACAACTCAACCGTCAGGGCAACGATATTGGCACCCAATACCGGTCATGCATCATGCCCCTTTCAGAAGAGCAGCGGGCCCAAGCCGAATCCATGATCGCCGAGATGGGCAACGTTTACGACGAGCCTATCATGACCACCATTGAAGAGCCCATCAATTTCCTCATCGCTGAGAAGAAACACCATGACTACTACGCTCGAAACCCCTACCAGGGCTACTGTGCCGCCGTCGTGGGTCCAAAAATCGCCAAGGTGAGAGCCAAGCACGCCCACCTCTATCGGTGAAACTGCGGTTCAAACATGCCTGCTCGGCACTGAGACCCATGACATCGCGTGGGTGATGTTCAAGAATCGTCGTTCACGACGGCGTCTCATGGTGAACAGCATTCCAACGCCACCCACGCCTGTAAACGAACCGGTCTTAGGCTATCTGCCCGGCAGTACGGAACGGCTTGCCCTTGAAGCCGAGCTGAAGCGTCAGTCCTCTGAGGTCATCGAAATCCCCTGCATCATCAACGGTGAAGAGGTCTTTACCGGCGATGTGGTTGAGCAAGTGATGCCTCACAACCACGGCCACGTCATCGCACGAGTCCACATGGCAGGTGAAAAGGAGGTCAACGCTGCCATTGACGCAGCATTGGCCGCTCACACAGCATGGTCCACCATGCCATGGCAAGCACGAGCCGCCATTTTCCTCAAGGCCAGCGAGTTGCTCAAAGGCCCACGCCGAGCCGAAATCAACGCTTCAACCATGTTGAATCAGTCCAAAACTTGCCACCAGGCTGAAATCGATTCAGCCTGCGAACTGATCGATTTTTGGCGATTCAATTCAGATTACGCTCGTCAGATCTACGAAGACCTGCAACCGCCAATCTCACCCTCCAGCATGTGGAATTCAAGCGAAGTACGCCCACTTGAAGGGTTCGTGTTTTCCGTGACACCGTTCAACTGCTCAAGCATCGCCGCTAACCTCCCCTCCTGCGCTGCCATCATGGGCAACGTGGGTGTTTGGAAACCCTCGCGGAATTCTTACGTTTCCAACTACCGATTGATGCGCTTGATGATGGACGCAGGACTGCCTGGCGGCGTCATCAATTTCATTCCTGGGCGAGCCGCTGTCGTCGGCGATATTTGCTTGAAGCACCGCGAGTTAGCAGGTATTCACTTTACGGGTTCGACCCGCGTGTTCCGCCAGATGTGGCGCGATGTTGCCAACAACCTTGAGAACATGAAATCTTATCCGCGTATCGTTGGCGAAACGGGCGGAAAGGACTTCATCGTGGCTCACCCAGACTGCGACCGACGCGCTTTGCTCGTTGCTATGCTGCGTGGTGGATTTGAATTCCAAGGACAAAAGTGCAGTGCGGCGAGCCGAGTCTATGTCCCTCGCTCTGTGTGGGATGCGATCAAAGATGATTACGTCACAGAAGTGAACAAGATCACCGTTGGAGACGTAAGCGATTTCAGCACCTTCCTAGGAGCTGTCATTGACAAGAAATCCTTTGACAACATTGCAGGATACATCGACCGAGCGGCTGCTAACCCAAATTGTGAAATCATAACGGGCGGTACATACGACGACACAACAGGCTACTTCATCCAGCCAACGACCATCGTTTGCAACGACCCGAGAAGCGAAAGCATGGCCGAGGAAATCTTTGGTCCCGTGCTCTCTGTTCACGTGTATGAAGATGAGAACTTCGAGGCCACGCTCGAACTTTGCGACTCCACCTCAGAATACGCCCTAACCGGCTCCATCTTCGCCACCGACCGCACCCACATTGAGACCGCCATGGCAGCGTTGCGCTACAGTGCTGGCAATTTCTACATCAACGACAAGCCAACAGGGGCAGTCGTTGGACAGCAGCCATTCGGAGGGGCTCGAGGCAGTGGAACCAACGACAAGGCAGGAAGCCCACTCAACTTGCTGCGCTGGGTCAGTCCTCGTTCGATCAAGGAGACCTTTGCACCGCCGCACGATTGGACCTACGGCTTCCTGGAGTGAACCATCCTCACGATTCGGTTTCTGAGGGCGATGCTTCATCCTCATCGGGGGCTCCACCATCTCCTTCATCTTCTGAAAAAGTGGTTTCAGCCTCCTCACTCAGGTCTTCGCTCAGCGTTTCAACAAGGGCTTCTTCCTCAACCTGGGAGAATGCCTCAGACTGGACCTTGCCCTCTGCTTCCTGGTTGATTTCAGATGCTTCCGCTGTTGCTTGCTGACCGTTTTCTCCATACACTTCCCACGCACCGTGGTTGTTCCACTCGATTGTACCGTCGCTGAGCGTACGCCATTCGTAGCCGTTTTCAGTCCACGTTTCAAGAGGGTATCGCGTCTCGCTGGGGTTCAGTTTCGGTGTTTCAAGTTCCGCATTGGGAAGTGGAAGTGGTGGGAGCGGCAATTCTGGTCCGTTGGCCCAAAGATCCTCAAGGGAAGGCAAGGGTTTCGAGGCTGCTTCGACTTCAGGAAGAACAGGTGTTTGATGGCGACGGCGAACCAACACAGCGGTGATGGCCACCAGCAACAACAAAACGACGATCATCCTCAACATTTGTCGTTGGTTTTCTGATTCTTGTGCGTCGCCAACGCCGTCCCCGTCAGAATCCAACTGCTCCTTGGGGTCATAGGGGAAGGCATCTTGTTGGTCTGGGGCGCCATCATCATCGTCATCGGAATCAGCCACATCAGGGAGGCCATCACCATCGAAGTCCGGCACACAGAACGTCTCATCCTCGGCGCCTTTTTCCAAGGTAGAGGTACCATCAGGACACATGATTTGCGTGATGGACGTCATGAACGGCACGTAATATCCCTGATCAGCAAGAAGACATGAACGCGCCCCATCGAGTGGCTGATAACTCCCAAACAGGCATGGTTTCTGCTCAAGTTGCCCGAGATCATCGACATAATGTCCCTTAGAGGAATCAATGCAGTCGGATACTTTAGCGCCTCCTTCGTTCGGATTGTATGTGCCCAATGGACAAAGCATGACATTTGAACGGGCAGTTCCTTGCGATGAATCAACGAACGTGCCCGGTGGGGCAATGAGACAGGAAGATTGGCCTGCTTCGGGTTGATAGGTGCCAAACGGACATTCGTACTGGACGCGAGAACTCTTTGTATCCACAAAGTGGCCTCGATCAGCTTCAATGCACATCGCCATGCCACTATCTGGCTGGTAGAATCCAACCTGGCATGCATCTTGACGATACGAACCTGTGGTGTTGATGAAATGTCCTGGCGATGCAGCGTCGCAGACCGTCATGCCTTCGTCGCGCTGGTAGGTTCCAATTGGACATGGATTTTGCTTAGAAGAGCCTCTCTCTGGAACATAATGGCCTATATTGGCCTGCATACACGACTGGTCGCTGGTGCCGCCTTCGTCAGGATTGAACGTACCCGCTTGACACTCCCGTTGACTGACCCTGCCGTCACCATCAACGAAGTGCCCCGGTTCAGCAAGTTCACAAAACGACATGCCACCCAATGGTTGGAAACTTCCTGCAGGACATTTCATCTGGTAACTTGCTCCCGCCAAATCAGTGTAATAACCGGGAGTTGTCAAAATACAGACCGTTGAACCGGTCGAGGTCTGATAACTACCAGGCTCGCAAGCCGTTTGATTGGTTGCTGCCGTGGTGTTCACGTAAAACCCAGATTCCGCATCAAAGCAGCGGGTTTGACCGGAGAGATTCTGATAAGTACCCGGCAGACAAGCCGTCTGGTTGGTCTTGGCGAAACCCTCAACCACATACCCTGGATCTGCAAGATGGCAACTGGCCTGGCCTGCTAAAGGCTGATAGGTCCCTGCCGAACATGGAACAGGTTCACTGTTGCCGGTCATTGGAGCATAATAACCAGGTTCAACCGTGATACAGTCTCCTTCGTTGGCAGAGGTCGGATTTGAATTGTAGGTCCCGCTTGGACATGGAATTGCAGCAGTGTTCCCCGTACCATTTGCGTACCAACCTTCGCCTGCATCAAGGCATGAAGTTGAATTGGTGTTGGGCTGGTAGGTTCCTTCAGGACAGGGCGTTTGGTCGACTTGACCGGCTGCTGGTGAATAATGCCCGGGAGAGGTGATGAGGCAATCGCTCTCTGATTTGGAACCAGAACTGGGGTTGTACGTTCCAGGCTGACACATTTTCTGGACGTATTGGCCTTGTTGATCGACATAACGGCCGGGTTCTGCGTCAAGACACCACGATGAGGAATTCGCACCTGAAAGGGGGTTGTAGGTCCCGCGCGGGCAGAAGGTGACGCTCGAGGACCCCGGGGTGTCGACATACGAACCAGGGTATGCTAAGTTGCATATCGCTACAGATGTTGCACCAATTTGCGTGCCATATGTACCGCTAGGACAGGGCGTAGATGCGTTGGCACCCAACGTGTCCACATAGTATCCTGCTGGGGCGTCATTGCAGTAATATCGGCCACTATATGCTTGATAGGTCCCGTAATAGCAAGGTGTCTGTGTTGTCATGCCATAGCCAGACACATAATGTCCGGGATCTGCATCAAGACACGACGATTGGCCGGACTTTGGTTGGTAGGTCCCGCCGTAGCAATAATTCTGAGAATACGAACCGTTGTATGCAACGTAATTCCCTGGATCTGCAGGCGTACAAGTTGTTTGGCCCTGAAGCGCTTGGTATGTTCCCCTCGTGCACGCCGTTTGTGTTGTGGCTCCATAACCAGGAACATAGTTGCCTCTTGTGGCTAAATTCGGGAACAGCATCCCCACAACCGGCGCAAAGGTTCCAGGTTGGGTCTCTACGCACCCATAGGACCCGTATTTCCCTGCTGGGCAAGAGATGGACCGGTACAAGGTGCCATTGAAATCCTCATCACCATCATCCCATCCATCACCGTCGCTGTCATTCGTATCGAGCACTGCTTGCTGCTCATTCAACACGCCGTCACCGTCCCAATCCCTCTCAGGGAGAGCGATGTCGTGATTGCCGGGGAACGCTCCTACCAATGTCGGAACGTATCGGGTGGTGGAAAAGCCATTGCCCAATTGACCTACATTGTTCAAGCCCCAACACCATGACTCGTTGTTGCTGGTCAACGCACATGTATGAGCATTCAAACTGGAAAGTTCTGAGACTGTGGCGTTGGTCGAGAGATTGAATTGGGGTCCGGGGGCTGAAATGCTGGAGGAGGTGGTTGGACCCAATACCCCAAATTCTTGACCACCCCAGCAGGAAATATTCCCGTTGGATAGCGAAGCACATGTGTGTTGCCAACCTGCCGTGATGTTGACCGCTGAAACACCAGTTCCAAAGGAACCTACTGTTTGTGGCGTGGCTTGGTTGTACTGAGTTTGTCCGTCACCAAGTTGCCCTGAGTCGGCCTTGCCCCAACACAATGGTCCATTGTTGGTGATGGCGCAAGTGTGTCCATATCCGCCATCAATTGAAGTCGCTGTTGTGCTTGAACCGCTGCTTAATGAATTCACATATGTAGGTACAAACATGTTCGTGTATGAGCCGGTCCCCAGAGTGCCCCATCCGTTGTAGCCCCAACAGACCACGCTGCCGTCGTCCAGAAGCACACACGTGTGGACACTGCCTGAAGAGATTGCTACACCGGAGCGAGCTGACGAACCAAGCGTAGAAGTGTAAATTGGAGTTGTACTGGACGTGATCGACCAACCTGCGCCTAATTCCCCATAGGTACCCTCACCCCAACACATAACACTTCCATTGGTCAACAAAGCACATGTGTAGTAGGAACCTAGAGCAACATCCATCGCCTTAGCACCTGTTGGCAACGAAACGTTCAACGGGACACTGGAGTCGGTGGTCCCTCCATTCCCCAACTGTCCATTCTCACCATTACCCCAACACCCGATGTATCCGGAAGTATCAACGGCGCAACTGTGTGTGGGACCTGTACGAACCACTGATGCGGGCCGGTTAGCATCGTATCCTTGAATGAGCGTAGCAGTTTCTTCACCTACTGGATGCGTTGACCCAACCTGCTGGTAGAAATTTGAACCCCAGCATGCAACAGAGCCATTATCCAATACAGCGCACGTGTGCCATCCACCAGAATTGATTCCGAGGACCGGTGATGAGACGACATCAACGGAAACAGGAGATGAAGAAATTGGCTCATCTGTACCAAGCGCACCGAGATAGCCGTAGCCCCAGCATGCTGAATTTCCGTCATCCAGCAACGCACAGGTATGAGCGTTCATGAGGGTGAGCGCTACTGGTTTGGCCGTACCTTGCAGAGGTTGAACGAGCACAGGAGTGGTGGTATTGGTGGTGGAATTGGTGCCGAGTTGACCAAAGACATTGTTACCCCAACAGGACATGTTCTGATCGGATAGCAGAACGCAACCGTGCCTCCATCCAACAGCCACGCTCACGGCCTCTTTCCCTCCTGGGAAGGCTGAAACCTCTTCAGGAGTGTTTGAATTGGCTGTGTTGTTGTTGCCAAGTTCCCCATAACCTCCTGCACCCCAACATGAGACATGACCGTCATCGAGCAGCGCACATGTCGTATTGGATCCAGCATCGATCGCAATTGCAGTCCGGTTCTGCCCAAAAGACTGAACATACCAGGGAGTTTCATCGTAGGCATTCGTGTAGCCACGACCAAGTTGGCCGACCGAATTGTTTCCCCAACAGACCACTGATCCGTTCACGATAATCGCACAGGAGTGATCGCCTCCAAGACCTAACGCCTTGACGTCGCCAAACGAACTCATGTCAATGAGGTTGCTGTATTGTGGACCAGTGGTGGGTGTTTGTGAAGGCGATGTGCCGATTTGCCCTCTGCTGTTGGCCCCCCAACACGACAGGTTTCCATCATCCAAAATAGCGCATGTGTGGTCCAAGCCAGAATCCAAGGCCACCGGCTGAGCGGTCCACTGTGGGCTGACTGCCATCAAACCTGACGGTTCTTCCAAGTTACCGCTCGACCACCACGACACTGATGCCTGTTGCTGGGCTGTGGATCCCCAACAACTCACGCCGCTTCCATAGGAGGCGTAAGCCAGCACGCATGTATGACTGAAGCCGGCCGATATGCTCAAGGGAGTGAGTCCGTCTGAGGCATTGACTCCCCAAAGGACTGGGGATGGAGTGTAGATTATCCGGTCGTCCAAACCATTTCCTTGCTGCCCGTAGTCATCGTAGCCCCAGCATGAAACCGAGGTGTTGTCGAGGATAGCACAGGTGTGATGGCCACCAGCAGCCAATGTGGCCTCGGAGAAAATTGTTCCTTCATGAAACCCAGCAGTGTTGAGAGAGGATGGCGCTGGAATCACTTCACTCGGAAAAGAACGTTCCGTAATTACTTCATCAGGGACCTGAAGAGAAATGGCCCACGACTGTAGGGCGAACATAAGAACAACGAGAAACGCGCTAAGGGATTTTTTGTTCATACTTTAGAGATATAAAATATCTCGTAAATATGTTTCCCCTGCGGAGGATGATTCCGAAGGCGCTCAGTGTGGCTAAAAAGAGGTTTGTTGCTGAATCAGTGGTTGGGCCGTCTTGCTTCTTCACGCTGATTTACTCGTACTTTTTCTTTCAATTCTGGCTTTGTGGGCAAGTTCTGCTTTCTCGAGGAGGTACAGTGGCTCGAAACGAGATGAAACCAGGCTGATGAGGTACCATCCAATGGTCAACGCTGGCGTAGCGATCATGACCGTCAACGAAGACCACATGACGATGTTTGCATCCGTCACCCCCCAAGCCCAGGTTCCTACGAGGGCGAGGCATAGGGGAAGGAACCAACGTGCAGCATAACTTGGAGTGGACATTCCCTTGTGGTCTTTTCTTGGAGCAAAGACTGCCCGGAGGATGCTCATGGGGGGCCATCAATTCAATTTGCTTAAGAAGCGGCGTTTATTCCCTCCCGACCGTTGATGAAGGAGGACCCACTGGCATGACTTACCTGCAATGATGATGGCCTCTGCCGAATGCTGTATTTCAGTGACGATTGATGGGCGAACTGAGCGGGTACCTCTCACGCCAGGTGAACGCCATGCAACCTGTCATTCAACCCCGTCAACCGGTTCAAGTTCCGTTGACACCACCTCCAGAGAACCTGACGGTCTGGAGATCGTCAACACCATGGCAGACAGTTCGCTCCATGATCGGCTTGGTGATTGTTTGTTTCTTCATTGCCCAGTTGGCAGTTTTGATTGTGGCTGGCTATATTGACGGAGACATGAACGGCACATTCGGTCCAGTTGACCCAGTCATCACTTTCATCGGAGGCTTGTGCATCACGCCCATGTTCATGCTTTTTTTCTTTTTGAGGCGCCCTAAATTGACCCATACCGTTCATGCTTATCCAAGCGACCAAGGAGGCAACCTTCACGCCTTAGCAGGAGGTGCAGTGGTCAAATCACCCGGCCCAACAGTGGTCAACCATCACTTGTTTCGTTCCACTGCCCCTCTTGAAATGCCTCGACCTCTGCATCTATGGGCCCTGTTCATCTGCGGGGTAGGGCTCTCGACGCTCTGTTTGTTGCCGCTGACACTGGTTGGAGCAAACATTGCAACCGTCGCCTTGGCCATCGTGATCGTGCTTCCAGCATGGCTCATCGGTTTCGCCACGCCCGTCTTCGCTTGGTGGTCCATCACCAGCCGCCACATGGGAATCAACATCTCTCGGCGAGATGCAGAATGGATTTTGGCTGCAGGCATGCTGTCCACCATCCCTGCCATCATCATCAACTCCCTGATCACTCCGCTAGCGATTCACCCCTTCGGCCTCAACCTGGAAGCCGGCACCCTAGGAGAGGGCATCGTGTTGATCCTCTCGGCTCCAATAGGAGAAGAACTTTCGAAAGCATTCGCCGTCCTTGCCCTCAGCCATCTTATCGTTTCACCAAAACATGGCTTCTATGTCGGTTCGACCGTTGGCCTGGGTTTCGCTTTGCTCGAGAACGCACAGTACATTTCAATGGCACTCGCCAGCGATTACAGCAGCATTGCGTACTTCTTCACCGCCACCCTTCGTGGACTCAGCTCGATCCCCGGCCATGCCATGTGGACTGGGCTTACTGGCTATGCCGTTGGATGTTGGCTCTCACGTGGGAATCGATTGCCTTCCTTGGCCAACATGGCTTACGTGACGCCAGACGGCAATGCCAACTGGGTGCTCTACGACAAACAAGGGCTTCCTGTCTCAACCTCGAGTTGGGCGAACCTCCCCTCCGAACGGATGATTCGATTGTTGAGCAAGCATGAATCGCATGCATGGCGAATGCCCACTACATTGCCAGGTGGAGTGCTGCTAGCCATCCTTGGACACGCTTTGTGGAACGGGTCATCCTGGACGATAGGCATGGTGCTGGCAGATGGCGACGCTGTTCTAAGTGTCATTCTGCAACTTGCTTGGTTGGTGCTGATGGTGGGAGCGCTCTGGTTATGCATCCTTAGATGGTTGCCGACCATCGTCCTTGGGCGGCAAGATGGCACAGGTTCCATGTGAAACAGGTCATGGCTTCAAAAACCAAAGGACCATCCGACACGATGGACAATAGCACAGTGTGCTTGGAGAGGTGGCTCATATGGACGTGTTCACAAGCGGTCTTAACACGGGAAATATTCTCGTGACTTTAGGCTTGGTTGCTGCACTTCTGTTCATGTCTTCACGTGCCAAAATGTTGGATCGAACCGGTTCAAGAGCTGCTGCTGCTCTCGGCTTGGTGGTCGGGGGACTTGGCCATTGGACTTGGCTGCTTATTTTGCTTGGTTTTTTACTCAGTTCTCACAAAGCGACCAAATGGCGGTTTGAAGAGAAAAAGGCTCTCGGCCTGTCGGAATCCACGGACGGGCATCGTGGCTGGACCAATGTGGCGGCCAACGGAGCCATTCCAGGCCTCATTTGCATCTATGCCTACCTGTCAGAGGACTGGTCAACAGTTGTTTGGATCTTTGGAGCAGCAGTTTCCGTCGCGGCTTCCGATACCTTTGCGAGTGAGATTGGATGTCTTGACCAAAGGGTTCGCATGATCACCACGTTCAAACCTTGTCAGCAAGGAGAAAACGGCGGGTTTTCTCCAAACGGTCAGTTCGCCGCTGCTGTGGGTTCAACCGTTGTGGCTCTTTTCACGCTTGGAGCCTGGTGGCTCACGGGAGCGGACACCAACGAACTCAGCCCTGTCTCGCTAACGGTGGCCCTGTCGGTGATTGGTTGGCTCGGTTGTCAAATTGACAGCTACCTCGGGGCACTGCTTGAAAACCGAGGCTATTTGACGAAAGGTTCGGTCAACGCTCTTGCCATCACTGGTGGAGTGGTCATCATGGCCTTGCTGCTTCAAACGATCTGAAGCATCAGTTCAACAGGGCATTGGCTTCTTGAACCGAGACGCTTTGGTCGGTTTATGGGGCGAAGGGCAAAAGCCATCCTGACCTTGTCCCTGCTTCTCTTGGTCGGCGTTTCGACCATGGTTTCTGCGAACAGCAGCCCGACCTACGAACCTGGCTTCGTTGAATGGACGATCAATCCAAATGAACGGCTCTACGTTGAAGGGTTGGACGTTGAAGAAGCGGTGCTTCAACGAGGACAGACAGACTCAGCAGTAGGTGGATTCACCGTTGGGTTGACCAATGGACCTGTTCCCGTGTTCACCCTCCAGAGCCCTCCGGTTGAACAGCCGGTCGAAGCAGATGTCTTCATGAGCGTTTATTTCTCTGCAATTCTGCAGGGAGGCGGAGGTCCACAAACCTGCACACGCCAAACGCTTGTCGACTCAAGCACGACCCTTTCCTACAGCGTAAGTGTAGGAGGAAGTGAAGTCTACAGCACTTCAGTGACCCAAGTGATTGACACCACCGCCGAAAATGATGCCATGAATTTCTCTGGAGAAGTTCAGAACGTGTCGTTGAGCCTCTCGCCCGGAGATTCAATCTCATTGTCCCTTTCTATAGAACACAGATGCCTCGGCACCCAAGCCCGCGTCCAATGGGGAGGATTTGAGCACAACGCTGGAGGCATCGTCATCGAAGGTGTCCTCTATGAACCAGAATCTCGGATTTTGGTCGATGCATCGCGCCTTGCTCACGTTGAACTTGAGCATAAACTTCCCTGGGGTCTTGAAGACCTGCGGGATGAAAAGTGGGAGATTTGGGGCCCCCTCCTTCCAACCGACAAGAGCACACGAGATGGAGAATACCTGGTTGAAACGAGTGCAGGACGCATCCGTATGACAAGGGACGTTGGAGAGAACAACACCGTGTACACTTGGTCTGGTGCTAAGCCTCTTCCAGTGGGCGAAATGAACCTCCGGTTTTGTTTGCGAACCATTGCGGGTGATCTCAACAGCGATTGCCATGCAGAGGGCATCTTGCGCTTCGAAGTCTCGTCCGGAGACAAAGGATTTGCAAGCGCTTCTCTATGGCTCACCCTCACGACCTTCGTCGCCTTGTTGGGCTATGTGATCAATGCTTTCCGCAGTGGATTGCTCCTCCCTGTGCCGATTCTTGGAGCATTAGCCGTTTTAGCAATCCTCACACTCCCGACGGTTTTTGACCAGCCAAACCTTGGCGCTGACGCCGTTATTTTGGACAACACCAAGGTGCTCGACACCAGCCTCACTGGAGCTGATGGCTCCACGACGACAATCGGAAAACTTCTGGCTGGTCATGAAGCCCTCCTGATTGGCACAGTGTTGCCCGGTTCCGAGCAAAGTTTGACTCAAGCCAATGAATTCAATCGAACGCTTGACCAACTCGGAGACCGCGTTGCTGTGGTCCATATCTTGACAGGTGAGGATGCACGAATGAACGATGTCGCATCTTTAGCCTCTGCCACCAACGCCTCTTGGAACGCCTATCTTGACGAGGGGAGTGTCTTTTCATCCAGCCTACCGACTGGAGCATCCGATGCAGTGATCGTGGTTGACCCTGGCCTGCATGTAACCTTTTCTCAGCCCTCTTCAGCGGCAATGCTGGACCTCGTCGAAGCGGTGGACGCCATCAAATCCGGTGGACCAAATTCAGTCGCATCGTACTTTGGCCTCATCATTGGTCCGGGCTTGTTTTTGTTTTTCCTGGCCCTCCCACGAGAAGAATGGACAGCGCCAGATGAACCGCTTCCACCCGGTCTCCTTTGGGGCTCCATCATCCTCGCCTCTGGCGCAGGCATCGTCATGGTCAACCTCCCGGCGCTCCTCCTCGCTTTGCTCCCGGTTGGAATGAGCATCAGGTTCCTTCTCGACATCGCCATGATGATTTGGATGCTGGAGATGTGTTTCTTTACCGCGAAACGTGGATCTCCATACGAGGCTGACCTTCTTGGCAAAGCCATGCACCGCATTTTCCCCAAAGCCTTCCAAAATTGGAGGGACCCTGTTGACATGAACCGAGATGTCCTCCTTGGTGTGTGGTTGGGGTGGTTCGGATGGCTCACCTTCCCGAACCTCTTCACACAGTCCGTAGCCTCAACGGCTCTCGCTGGAGGCAGTGGATTGGCCATGGCCTTCTTCCTTTTGCTCCTCTTCACCTTCTCAGGTGGATTCGTGGTTCTCATCCTTCGAATTGTAGCCTCCTGGGGAGGGCCGTTTTCGAGGCTCTTTGGAAAGTTTGGAGGGGAAGTCTTTGCTCAATTTGTAGGGTGGATCCTCACGCCAATGGCCCTTTGGATGGCTGTGAACGCTACCCTCAACGTCCTCGAACTTGGTGTTCTTTGACCGTTTGTGTTAAGTCCATTGAGGGCGTTGCTTTGAGGCATGAGCACACCGAACCCACATTGGAGCCAGACCAGTTCCCGCTTGTTCAATGCCTGTCCGAGGGCTTGGGTCAGCACGTACCGACCCACCAACGCGTCTTTGAATCAAAATGACAAGGTGCACGAACCAAAGGAAATCGAGGTTGCCGACACGGTGGATCATGCACTGGTGCATACAATGCGACAAGCATGGCTGCAAAGAACACGGGACTTGTTTGTTGGAAAGCGGTGGACAAAACCGTTCCTCAGAACATGGTTCCTCAAACATCTTCAATCAACGATGCCAAAATCGTCCGAAGACCTCCCGGAACTGCATCTCAAAATGAGCACTGAGGAAAGCCTGCGTCAATTGAACCTCCTTGAGGAAACCCGAACGCTTCGTCCCATCGTGCACCGACAACCGAGACGATGGGCCTACTTTGAACGTCGGCAACACGCAGATGTGGACCAGCACACCCTATATGCAGCCCCAGACCTCGCCGTGTTTCATCAACATCAATGGACGTTAATACGAATTCAATTTCGCTCATCACCCAAAACTGCCATGAGCCAACAATTGGAACACTTGTTAATGGTCCACTGGGCCATGAACCAACCTGGGTTCCCGAATACATTCACATCTTACCGTGTCCGAATCATCCGTTGGAGTTATGGACGTTGGGTCGAACATCAGGTCTCAGTATCTCAGAACCTTCTCAAGCAAGCCCGTGATCTGATGCAACTTGATCTGCAGGAAATGAAATGGACCTGGCGAGCTGCTGAGAGCGATCCATCACTGGCCTTGATCCCACTCGCCTTGGATCATCGGACGTGTCAATCATGCCGCTGGCGAGAAGGTTGTCCCGGTGGAGACGACCTCGTGGGAGCCAAAGAGGACCAAGAACGCATTCTACGGAGGTTGAATCAAATGGATGAAATCAAGTCTCTAAGGACGGAATGAACGTCTTCTGCTTTGGTCACGCCACTCGCTAAAAGCACGCCTTCAGCACCCAATTCAATGGCTTTTGCAACGTCGTTTCCATTCTTGACTCCAGCCCCGCACAGAACCCGTACATTCGGGTTGACGGCCTTTACTGCAGCCACTGTGTCGCTCACAATGGAAGGGTCAGCAGTGGTTACTGAGATGTCGCCACCGATCAATTCTGGAGGTTCAACGGCAATGAAGGTCGGATTGAGCGCTGCGAGAGCCTTGGCCTCCTCAACATCTGCAGCACAAGCGCAGACTGGAAAACCATCGGGCAACATCGCCAGCAAATCCCTAACATGTTCGATTGGGACTTTGTGTTCAGCGTGATTGATGAGTGAACCGGTGGCCCCACGGGCGATGGCCGTCTGAGGTTCCAACCAACCAGTATAGCCGCCCAATCCGACAGGATCGAGGTGTTGCGACCACACTTCGACGGCATCCGTGGACCCACCAAGAACACCTAAATCGAAGGCTGATACTGCCGCCACCATCGCAGCGTTTTCATTGGAACAAGCCTCCATGGCTTTCAAAAGGCTTTCAGCGGCTTCGCCCGAAGCGGTTGCGTAGGTCTTGAAATTCACAACGATCATTGGTCGGTCCATGAAGTATGGAAATCGCCTCTTGCATTTAGCAGATACCACGCGCTGACCTGAACGGAGTTGCATTTCGTCGGGCATCATAGAGGCCACTGACCACCATTCAGCACAGTTCCTGGCGGCACCACTGCATTGTGGTCAACGATGACTCCCTCAAGTTTGCATGCATCACCGATCATGGTGTTCTTTCCAACCAGAGATTCCTTCAGAACAACGTCTGAACCCACCTGTGCACCTTCCAACAACGTGGAGGAAATGAGTTCAGATGCCCCCACACTGCATCCTGAAGCGACCATAGAAGAGCGAATGTTGTTGACATCTACCATGCTGGATTTCGTGGCCTCATCTCCATACCATGACGGAGATTGTCCGGCTACAACACCGCCTCGAAATCGGCGATTCTTAATCGAGGCGTGAACGGCATTGTTCCAAGCGGATGGGGTGCCTGCGTCAATGAAATACCCTTCAAACGGCATACCGCTCAGCAATCCCTCTTCGGCAAGTTTGGGAAAGACGTCCCGCTCAATGGAATGGCGGCCTTCTGGCATCCAGTCAAATACATCGTCGTTGAACACATAAGAGCCAGCATTGATGAGGTTCGAAAAGACCTCCTCAGGCGTCGGCTTTTCTTTGAACCTCGTGATTTTTTGCTCGTCATCCAACCCAACGATGCCAAAGCGAGTCGGGTCCTCAACCTCCCATAGGCCGAGCGTGCCCACTGAACCATTGGTCCGGTGCAAATTGAGTAAAGTTGAAGCGTCCAATGAACTGATAATATCGCCGTTAAAACACGCAAATGTCCCGCTGACGACGTCCCTGCAATTGCCCAATGCACCACCGGTACCCAAGGGTTCATCCTCAGGTACAATTCGAACGTCAAAGGGCGAACCATCTTTGGCGAAATAGGTCTCGATTTGGTCAACCTTGTAGCCCCCAGCGACGATCACCTCATCGACCATTCCTTCTGGAAGGCAACTGACCACATGCTCGAGGAGCGTCATATCCAGAACAGGAAGCAATGGTTTGGGAACAGAATTGGTCCATGGTCGCATCCGGGAACCCACTCCTCCTGCCAAGACCACGACCTGCATGGTTCACCCCTCATCCCTCTCCGATATGAAAACCACCCTTGCCCTCTTCGACAAGGAAGGGAATCAAAGTATTCAAAGACGGGGTTCCATTGGTTCGTTGTGGAGAGTCCCATGAACATCCACGAATACCAAGGAAAAGCCTTGTTGAAAGCCAACGGAGTCCCCGTACCTGAAGGTGTCCACTGCACAACAGTTGAACAAGCCCTTGCAGCCTACGATGCCCTTGGAAGCAAAGTGGTCGCTGTGAAGTCTCAAATCCACGCTGGTGGACGAGGGAAAGGAACGCTCTTCAGTCCTGAAACAAGAGACCATGTGATGGACGGGGGTGTGAAAATTGCGTTCTCAAAAGAGGAAGTGGAAACCTACGCCACCAACATCCTGGGCAACGTCCTCGTCACGATTCAAACAGGGGATGAAGGGAAAGTCGTGAACAACCTCTACATCGAGGCAGGATGCGCCATTGCACACGAATACTACCTAGCCATCCTCGTGGACCGTGAGAACAAGGCAGTCCTCGTCATGGCTTCAACCGAAGGCGGCATGGACATTGAGCATGTTGCTGAAACAACACCTGAGAAAATCCACAAAATCACGGTCGATCCAAATGCTGGATTGCTTGGCTACCAAAAGCGCGACATGGGGTTGGCGCTCGGCTTGTCAGGAAGTGCTCACAAAGCCTTCTCAAAGGCACTTTCCAAAATGTACAGCATGTTTGTCGCCAATGATTGCACGATGCTTGAGATCAACCCGTTGGTCAAGACCGAAGACGAGACCATCGTTGCACTCGATGCCAAAGTATCGTTTGATGAGAACGCTGAATTCCGCCACAAAAACTGGGATGACCTCAGAGACTTGTCCGAGGAGGAGGATGTGGAAATCAGAGCGAAAGAAACCGGCCTTTCTTATGTGAAACTGGACGGAACCATCGGGTGCCTCGTCAACGGAGCGGGACTCGCCATGGCCACCATGGACGTCATCAAGTTGTACGGTGGCGAACCAGCCAATTTCCTTGATGTCGGCGGCGGTGCAAATGAAGAACAGGTCAAAACAGCCTTTTCCATCATCCTTGAGGACCCCAACGTCAAGGGGATTCTGGTCAATATTTTCGGCGGCATCATGCGCTGCGACATCATCGCTCGGGGAGTGATCGCTGCAACTGAGGCTCTTTCCCTTGAAGTTCCACTCGTGGTCCGTCTTGCGGGAACCAACGTCGATGAAGGAAAGGCCATCCTTGCGGCATCCGGATTGAACATTCACCCAGCAGACGATCTTGCCGATGGCGCTCAAAAGATCGTTGAACTGATTGGAGGTGGAAACTGATGGCGATTTGGATTGAAGAAGATGCGAAAGTTTTGGTGCAAGGCATCACTGGAAAGCAAGGAATGTTCCATGCTGATAAAATGGTTGAATACGGAACGAACATCGTCGGCGGCTGCACGCCTGGAAAGGGCGGTCAAACCGTGGACCTGCAAGGCCAACCATACCCTGTTTGGAATTCCATGTTCGAGGCCATTGAAGCCACAAATGCTGACGCTACTGTGATTTATGTCCCTCCTCCGTTTGCTGGAGAGGCCATCATGGAAGCAGCTGACGCTTTTGATTCCATCAAAGGAGAAGGTGTTGTGGTCTGCATCACTGAAGGCATCCCCACCCTCGACATGGTCAAAGCCGTGGCGTTTGTCGAAAACCGGCCAGGTGTTCGGTTGATTGGACCAAACTGCCCGGGCATCATCACACCGGGCGAAACCGGTGGTGCGAAGATCGGCATCATGCCTGGCCACATTCATGCGAAGGGTCGCATTGGAATTGTGTCCAAGTCGGGAACACTGACGTACGAAGCCGTAGCACAAACCATGAGCATCAACGAAGGGCAATCCACCTGTGTGGGCATCGGCGGAGACCCCGTCAATGGAACTGGGTTCATTGAATGCCTTGCTGCTTTCGAAGCCGATGAACAAACAGAAGCCATCGTCATGATTGGAGAGATTGGAGGGAACGCCGAGCAAGAAGCCGCAGCGTGGGCCGCAGAAAATGTATCAAAACCTATTGTTGGTTTCGTTGCCGGCGCCACTGCACCTCCAGGCAAGCGAATGGGGCACGCTGGTGCCATCATCAGCGGAGGCAAAGGAACAGCAGAAGAGAAATTCGCTGCGTTTGAAGCCGCTGGCATTGCATGTGCCAAAGATCCTTCAGAACTTGGAGCGGTCCTCCTTGAATCCTTGAAAGCCGCTGGCCTTCGATGATCAGATGTAAACGTCCTTGAGGCGTCGCAGTGGGTTGGAAACCAACCCGTTACTCGTTGCGTATTGAATGGCTTCCTTGCCTTTGTCGCTATGCGCGTACAACACCTCTCCGGGACTCACAAAGCGGTTCCAGTGTGCCTGAAACCAAGTGGCATGTTTCTTGGAACCGGCCAAACACGATGGGACCCTGTGGTACATCACCAATTCCCGACGCTCTTTTCTGACATACTTAGCCAAGACTTCTGGAAGCAAACTGGAGAGGAACGTTTCATCGAAGAAGCGGGCAGAGCGACCAATGACGTATCGAGCATCTTCCAGTCCTCCGAACACCTCGTTGATCGCCTCGGCAAACATGGCGGATTGTTCTTCCGAGCACCCCTCCATGAAATAGCGGTACCAGCCTCCGCCGCGTTCGCCCCCACCTAGTTTGACGCCCGATGTAGGGAGCAGACCTGCATCCCACATCGCACTTGCCACTGCTTTGATGATGGCTTGATTCAATGAATTGTCCGTCCATGGACTGCCTCCTTTGCCAAATGGGAATTGAAGTCCCCCTCCACCTAGACCGGCGGGTTTGAATTCGAGCGATTTCCGTGAAACCGCAGAGAAAGGTTGTCCAATGCCCCACAGACCACGTGTTTCCATTCTTCCTTTGGAACGCTCCAGCATTTCTTGATTGAGGACCGCCATGCCTTCATTCACCCCTTCGGGTTGGAGTTCGGTGAATGCAGGATGGACATGCCCGACACCTCGTTCAATCGAACCATCATCGCAAACGCCATACAGATTCTTGTGCTTGTCTTGGAACCGTTCGTAATCATCAAACCCTTTGATGAACTCCTCGGCCAAACAAACAACATCCCAATTGTTGGCGACCTTTTCTGGCCACAACTTGTCAAGCCGCATGGACCTCCCGCGTAGTTGGTTGATGCTCATGCTGGTGGTGACGGTGGTCAAATCCACCAAGACATTGATTCGGGAAGCATCCCATCCTTCACCCAAAAGGCCTCGAGTGCCGATAAGGCAGCGTGTGAACCCCTCTTGGAAGAACTCAGTGACCATCGTGGAATAATGCCGGGGAGCCCAATCCTTCCCAGAGCCGTGAAGGTGATGAAATCGGCCCATGGGTTCGTCTTTGAATTCGATGGATAAGGAACGTTCAGCCACCCAAGCACGGGCCTTGGAGAGAAATGCAACAGCGAGGTCGTCGTCCACAAGCAGCGTGCTACCCGTCATCAGGACAGGGTCGAGTTGATCGCCAAGTTCGCACTCAACCAAGGCCTTGAATACGCCAATAGCCCCTCCGGCTTCATCGTCATGGACGCCTTTGACGACGGCTGTTGAAGAAGTCTTTTCGAAATCGGTGACCACGACGCACCGAAGCCGTTCCCCAAGCACACCGTATTCCACCCTCAAGATTTCAGAAAGAGCTTCGGTTTTTGCTTGCGCATACGCCAGGATGCGCCCCACTGGAGAGGCGCAAGGTCGAGCCCCACTTTCGGTGATTTGGTAGCCGAGCAATCGGAACCTGCTGGTGACCTCATCTGCAAGAAGTTGGTCTTCTGCATGAGGAGAGCGGCGCAGGCCAAACCGGACATAGCGATCCAATACTGGACGGAGCAAGGCTATCTTTTGGGCCGCCCCATCGTATTGAAGAGGTGCAAGTGCCATTGCTGGAACCCCCGATGGAAGCGGGCGCCCCTTGGTGAGCAAGTAGAGACGGGCAGCATCGGCAAAAGCCGGAACCGCATCAGCGAACGCCTTCCAAGAGAGGTTCTTCCGTCCGGGAATGATTCGGTTCTCGAGAGTATGTTCAAGCCAAGCCTCCAATGGAAGCGCACGCCCTTCCTCTGAACGGGGGGATGAAATGTCGTGGACAACCTCAAGGAATGCGTCGTCGGCCTCAGAAATATAGGTCAATTCCTTCGCCGTTGGACGGACAAAATATGCAAGATCTTGGTAAGGTGCAAGATTTGAATCCCTGACCAATGCAGGGGTCGGGACTTCGTAATCTATGGGTCCAAGCAACGATTTGTAATGGGGTGTATCCGCTTTTTCAGCATCGGGCGGTGTCGCGGTAAGGCCGAGAACAATCGGATCGTCGAGCATATGCCGAACTTCCGCAAGCACCTTTCCCCAATGCTCAGTGAGGTGATGGCATTCATCCAAGATGATGAGACCAACCTGAGCCTCCTTGAGTGCTTGAATGGCCGCTTTTGAACCCTCATTCAACCATGTGACAGCCCCCTGCTCCTCGGAGAGGCCTTGTCGGACGGTCTTTCGATGCTTTTTCATTTGCTTGTTGAAGTAATCCTCATTGTTCAGGCGAAGGTCCTCAATCCATGCCGCTGCCGAGGGTTCATCAATCGCTTCACCTTGAGAGATGAGTTTCTCCTTCCAGAGACGAAGTGCTGCCCCCTCTAGGTCATCACCTTGCGTCCGGACCATGGTCAGCGACTGGTAGGTCAGCGACGTCAGCAAGCCTGGCTGACTCGGTTCAAGGGAACACTTGTCCTCATGCCCGTCAAGATCAAACAACGATGTTCGGTCAATCCATTGAGCTTGGATGGCTGAATTTGGAGACAGAACAACCGCTGGACATCGTACGAGGTTGGACCACACATACAGACCAAGAATCGTTTTTCCTGAGCCGGGAGGCGCAACAATGTACAATTCCTTTTGTCCAGAGTTTAACTGCTGCTCAATAACACTCGAGGCTGCGGTTTGAGAGGGTCGCAGGGTTCCAGAAAATTGAACACCTTCGGGAAGCGATGTCATCTCCGCTAGCCTCCATCAACGAGGAGGGCCACGCTTCGGACCGCCGGGAGGACCACCCTTCTTCGGGCCGGGAGGGCCGCCAGGACCGCCCTTCTTCGGACCACCAGGAGGACCGCCTTTCTTCGGACCGGGAGGGCCGCCAGGACCGCCCTTCTTCGGGCCACCAGGAGGACCGCCAGGATCGCCTTTCTTCGGACCACCAGGGGGGCCGCCTTTCTTCGGACCGGGAGGGCCGCCAGGACTGCCTTTCTTCGGACCGGAAGGGCCGCCAGGACCGCCCTTCTTCGGGCCACCAGGAGGACCGCCTTTCTTCGGACCTGGAGGGCCGCCCTCCCTTTT
>Ga0181379_1000429_pt1 | contig 21085 bp, 17 predicted proteins | sample 2SPOviralmetaG_FD_130115 | JGI IMG/M metagenome (GOLD analysis project Ga0181379, IMG submission 130115) | Marine viral communities from the oligotrophic San Pedro Time Series (SPOT) site, San Pedro Channel, CA, USA - 2 SPOT_SRF_2009-07-10 | ecosystem: Environmental > Aquatic > Marine > Strait... | reverse complement strand
TGCCCGCCCACATACCGGTGTCGGTGAAAATGCGGCTCGGCAACGAGCACATGGATCTGGCGCTGGATAACGCTCTGGGCGTGCAGGAGGCCGGCGCCGCCTGGCTCACCGTGCACGGTCGCACCAAGCGACAGGGTTACCGGCCACCGGCCTATTGGGACCGGATCGGCGCCATCCGTGACCGGGTCACCTTGCCGGTGATTGCCAACGGCGAAATTTGGACCCTTGAGGACGCCCGCCGCTGTCAGGCGGAGAGCGGTTGCCAGGATCTGATGCTGGGGCGCGGCGCGGTGGCCAACCCGTTGCTGACCCGCGAAGTGGCGGGCGGTGAACCCGCCGGCTGGCCGGAGGTGCTGGCGGTATTGCGCGATTTCGGCGCCGATATCGCCGGCACCGGCAGCGAGGCGCAGCTGTGCGGTCGGGTCAAGCAATGGCTCAGCTACAGCCGCCGGCGCTGGCCGCAAGCGGGGCCGCTGATGGAGTCGGTGAAGCGCGAGACGCGGCTGGCGGATCTGCGCGCCATTCTGGAGCGCGAGTCTGAGGGAAACAACGACGGCCAGGTTGTATCTTTTTAGGCCGAAACCTGCCTTTGCAAAGGCCCTTTCGAGGCCGTTTCCAGCCCTCTCGGAGCCCGGTTTGGCGCCCGGTTCCGGGCAAGCGGCCGCCGCTGTAAGCCCCGCGCTGAGCGCTTCTCCGCCATACCCTCGGCGTCCCCCGCCGCATGTTTTCATTTTTTTAGGGGGGCCTTTAACCGTTTTTCGATCACGACATCGGCACGGTCCGTGCTATCCCTTAAAAGGCGGTTATGTGAATAGGGTTATGCAGGAGAGCGGAACATGTACGAGGTACACGCTTTTTTCGCCGAGGGCGAGGCGACCAGGGCAATGGAGCCGGAATACGAGGCCGGGGAACGCTACGTTCTGATTGTTCTTTGCCGCCGCCCCCGTCACAGCGTCCATGACTTCAAACTGGTGGAAGAAACAGCCCGGCGTTTCGGCTGGGAAGACGTGCAGGTCTCCCACGGGGGCGTGCTGCAGCCGGAGTTTCTCAACGGGGATCTCTGCGATTTTCAGGAAAGTTTTATCGAGGCGCTGCACAAGGGCGGCGCGGTGGTGTCGTTGAACGACTGGCTGATGCGCGCCCTCTACGTCCGCTGAATCCGCTCCCAGCCCTTCGACTAAAGTCATACTGTGGCTGAACACACCTTTGTTTACTCTTGAGCCAGCTGGCCCGTGTCAACGCGGGTCCCGTGTTTGTCAGTGCGCAAAGGGGTAAACAAATGAGAGAAGAAAACGCCCGTGCCTACTGGGCCGCTAATCTCAAGCTCATCTTCACCTATCTCATCATCTGGTTCGTAGTGTCCTACGGCTGCGGCATCCTGTTCGTGGATGCACTCAATAACATTCAGTTCTTCGGTTTCAAACTGGGTTTCTGGTTCGCCCAGCAGGGCTCGATCTATGTGTTCCTGGTGTTGATCTGGATGTACGCCTTCACCATGAACAAGCTCGACCGAAAATTCGACGTCCACGAAGAGTGAGCGCCGCGAAAATAACAAAGAGGACCAAGAGATGGATGTTCAACTACTAACGTATCTTTTCGTCGGTGGCTCGTTCGCGCTATATATCGGTATCGCGATCTGGTCGCGGGCGTCATCCACGAAAGACTTCTACGTCGCCGGCGGCGGTGTATCACCGATCGCCAACGGCGCGGCCACCGCGGCGGACTGGATGTCCGCGGCATCGTTTATTTCCATGGCGGGTATCATCGCCTTCTCCGGTTACGACGCCTCGGTGTATCTGATGGGGTGGACCGGCGGCTATGTGTTGCTGGCGATGCTGCTGGCGCCCTACCTGAGAAAATTCGGCAAGTTCACCGTGCCGGACTTCATCGGTGATCGTTACTATTCCAACGTGGCGCGTACCGTCGCGGTGATCTGCGTGATCTTTATCTCCTTTACCTATGTGGCCGGCCAGATGCGCGGCGTGGGTATCGTGTTCGCCCGCTTCCTGGAAGTGGACGTGAACATGGGCGTGGTGATCGGCATGGCGATCGTGTTCTTCTACGCCGTACTCGGCGGCATGAAGGGGATTACCTACACCCAGGTTGCCCAGTACTGCGTATTGATTTTCGCCTTCCTGGTACCGGCGGTGTTCCTGTCCATTCTGATGACCGGCCATGTGCTGCCGCAGACCGGCTTCGGCGCCACGGTACTGGACGCCGCCGGTAACGACACCGGTGTCTACCTGCTCGAGCGACTGGACGGCATTGTTCAGGATCTCGGCTTCGGCGCTTATACCGAAGGTCAGAAGTCCACCATCGATGTGTTCTTCATCGCCGCCGCGCTGATGTGCGGTACCGCCGGTCTGCCCCACGTTATCGTGCGCTTCTTCACCGTGCCCACGGTCCGTGATGCGCGTATCAGTGCCGGCTGGGCGCTGCTGTTTATCGCCCTGCTTTACACCACCGCTCCGGCGGTCGGCGCCTTCGCCCGTACCAACCTGATCGAAACCGTGCATCAGACCGAGTACGAAGAGCTGCCGGGCTGGTTCTATAACTGGGAAAACTCCGGTTTGATCGGCTGGGTGGATAAGAACGACGACGGCCGGGTACAGATGTCCGCCGGCGCCGCCTTCAAGGGCACGCCGACCTTCGCCGGCGACCGCGACGAAGTGACCGGCTCCCACGGTCAGCGCGTGGTCACCAACGAAGTCACCGATAACGATGCGGAAGTGTATATCGACCGCGACATCATCGTGCTGGCGAACCCGGAGATCGGCAACCTACCGGCCTGGGTGATCGCACTGGTGGCCGCCGGTGGCGTGGCCGCGGCACTGTCGACGGCGGCCGGCCTGTTGCTGGTGATCTCGTCGGCGGTGTCCCATGACTTGCTGAAGAAAACGCTCAAACCGGATATTTCCGAGAAACAGGAGCTGCTGGCGGCGCGTCTGGCCGCGGTGGTGGCGATCCTGATCGCCGGTTACTTCGGTATCAATCCACCGGGCTTCGTGGCGCAGGTGGTGGCGTTCGCCTTCGGTCTCGCCGCGGCCAGCTTCTTCCCGGTGATTCTGATGGGCATCTTCTACAAGCGCATGAACAAAGAGGGCGCGATCGCGGGTATGGCGGTAGGCCTGGCCTTCACCTTCTCCTACATCGTGTACTTCAAGTTCGTGTCGCCGGAGCTGAACAGCGCCGAGAACTGGCTGTTCGGGGTATCACCGGAGGGCATCGGTACCGTCGGTATGGTCCTCAACTTTATCGTCGCGTTCGCGGTATCCCGTGTGACCGCGCCGCCGCCGGAGCACATCCAGCATATCGTTGAAGACATCCGCGTACCGCGTGGCGCCGGCGGGGCTTCCGCCCACTAACGGCGCTACTACAAACGGAGTAAGCTGAGTATCGGGGCCGCGTATCCGCGCGGCCCCGATCTCCGTTCAGGACCTGGCCATGATCGACGTGGACTTTACCCAACTACCGTTTTCATTGCTGGACGAGGAACACCGCCACCGTCTCGAGAACGCCATGGAAATGGCGTACTTCGAAGCCGGTACGGTGATTATCGAAGCGCGCCATCCGGCGCAGTTTGTTTATCTGGTTCACAAAGGCGCGGTTCTGGAACTGGACCCGACCCTTCCCGCGGAGGCGGGACGGCTTGGTGTCTACAGTGCCGGTGATCTGTTCGGCGCGCTCAGCGTGCTTAACGGTCGCAGCCGTTACCGGTTTATTACCGAAGAAGAAACTCTGTGTTATCTGATACCGGCCGACCTGTTCCAGTCGTTGTGCCAGGATCAGAAAGAATTCGACGATTACTTCCGCCAGCGCCTCGCCAGCAAGAACCAGCTTCTTGCCGAGCGGCGCGAGGGCGGGGTGACCATGGCGGGCTTTATGCTCGCCAAGGTGCATCAATGCATGCGCCAGCCTTTGATACTCGACAGCGGCGGCACCATCGCCCAGGCGGTGGCCGCGCTTAACGAGCACAACGCCGACAGCCTGCTGATGGAGCGCGACGGTCATGTGGGCGTGATCACCAAAACCGACCTGCTGCGCGGGCTGGTCAACGACGGCCTGACCCCGGAGTCCCGGGCTCTGGCGCTGGCCAGTTTCGAGCTGGTGACGGTGCCGCCGGACCAGTTTCTGTTCGCCGCCCTGGTCAGCATGACCCGCCACGAGGTGCAGCGGGTGGTGGTCATGGACGGCCGCCGTCCGGTGGGCGTGGTGGAGCTCACCGATGTGCTGAGTTTCTTCTCCAGCCGCTCCTACGTGGTGGGGCTGGAGGTGGAGAAGGCGGACAACCTGGAGGCGCTGGCGATGGCCAGCGCCCGTCTGCCGGAACTGATTCAGGCGCTGATGGCGCAGGGCGTCAAGATGCGCTTCGCCATGGACCTGCTGGCGGCACTGAACGGCCGCATCATCAGCAAGGCGTTCCAGTTCGTGGTGCCGGAGAGCCATCAGGAGCACGGCTGCCTGCTGGTGCTGGGCAGCGAAGGGCGGGGCGAGCAGATCCTCAAGACCGACCAGGACAACGCCCTGATCGTCGACGACCCGGAGAACTGGCCGGAGCGCGACGCGCACATGCAGCGCTTCACCGAAACCCTGCTGCGCCTCGGTTACCCCCGTTGTCCGGGCAACATCATGGTGTCCAACCCGGAGTGGGTGGGCAGCGCCACCGACTGGAAGGCACGCATCGGCCGCTGGGCCAAGCAGGGTGACGACGCCTCGATGATGAACCTGGCGATTCTGCTCGACGCGCACCCGGCGGCGGGGCGCACCGAGCTGGTCGATGAGCTGCGGCGGGACCTGTTCCGGGTGTGCAGCAACAACGATCTGATCCTGTCGCGCTTTGCCCGGCCGCTGTTGAAGTTCTCCACGCCGCTGAACTGGTTCGGCGCCCTGAAGAAACCCCAGCAGGGCATCGATATCAAAAAGGGCGGCCTGTTTCCGGTGGTGCACGGGGTGCGCGCCATGTCTTTGCAGCACCGCGTCGGTGAGACCGGCACCTTCGGCCGGCTCGACAGGCTGGTGGAGGCGGGGCATATGGAGACCGGCTTCGCCGAGGAACTGGGCGAGTCCATGGCGCTGTTCGCGGAGCTGCGGCTCAAGCAGCAGCTGGCCCGTCTGGAGGGCAACGACGAAGAGGGCCGCAACAACCAACTGCTGATACAGGCGCTGTCGCCGCTGGAAAGAGACCTGCTCAGGGAGTCCCTGCAGGTGGTCAATGAGTTCAAGAAGCGCCTGACCCGGCGTTTTCATCTGGAGTATTAACGATGTTGAAGCGTCTTGTGCAACGGCGGCGCCACGGCAAGGGCCCCTATGGTCATTTGTTCGCGGCGCCGCCCGGCGATGAAGTGATGGCGCTGGATTGCGAGACCACCGGCCTGAACACGCGCACCGCCGAACTGGTCTCGGTGGCGGCGGTGCCGGTCAGCGCCGGCCGGGTCCAGGCGGGCGCGGCGCTGGACCTGCGCATGGCGCGGCCGGCCAGTTTGAACGGCGAGTCGATTTGCATTCACGGTCTGCGCGGTGTGGACTTGCACGATGGCGTGCCGGTGGAAGAGGGCCTGCGCCACCTGCTCGACTTTATCGGCAACCGGCCGCTGGTGGGCTGGTGTCTGGATTTCGATCTGGGGATTATCAACCGCTATCTGCGCGCCTCCCTGGGGTTCGACCTGCCCAACCCGGTGATCGAGTTGTCCGACCTGTATCGGCGGCGGCACCATTATCGCAATCCGGAATCGCTGCCGGACCTGCGTTTCGAGCGTGTCGCCGGCGAGCTGGGGGTGCCGGTGATCGGTCGGCACAGCGCCCGCGGCGACGCCACCACCGCCGCCTTGATGTACTTGAAGCTGAAGAGCGAATCATAAACGGAGAATAACAATGCAATACCTGCAAGGGGCGCTGTTGGCGCTGGGCCTGCTGCTGGTGCTGGTGGCCTACGGTCAGTATATCCGCCGCACCGGCGACTGGGGCGGGGTGCTGCGCTTCTGGCGCCGGGGCATGGCGCTGTCGGTCACCGAGTTCAAGATCCAGCGCGCCGGCTTGCTGGTGATGATTCTGGCGGTGGTGTTGCGTTTCGTGGCGGTGCTGTTTCAGTGGTAAAGCCCTAGTGGTCGGACGGAGGCGTCCTCTTGTTTAGTCTCTGGCAGTTGGGTGTGTTCGCCCTGCTGTATGTGATGGTGCTGTTCGTCATCGCCTGGTGGGGGGATCGCGCCGAGCGGCGCGGCCTGCGGGTGGTCAATAACGCCTGGACCTACAGCCTGGGCCTGGGGGTGTATTGCACCTCCTGGACCTTTTACGGCGCCGTGGGCGAGGCCAGCGGCAACGGCTGGACCTACCTGCCCATCTACCTGGGCCCGATCCTCACCATGCTGCTGGGCGGCGAGCTGATTTATAAGCTGGTGTCGGTGGGCAAGCAGCACCACATCACCTCGATCGCGGATTTCATGGCCGCCCGTTACGGCAAGTCCCGCCAACTGGCGGTGCTGGTCACCCTGGTGGCGGTGGTCGGGGTGCTGCCCTATATCGCGTTGCAGCTTAAGGCGGTGACCCTGTCCTTCGAGCATGTGGTGGGCCCCCAGGTGGCGCCGTCGCCGGACATCGCCCTGGTGGTGGCCACCCTGATGGCGATTTTCACGCTGCTGTTCGGCACCCGCCACATCGACGCCACTGAGCACCAGTCCGGCCTGATGCTGGCGGTGAGCTTCGAATCCTTCATCAAGCTGGTGGCGTTCGTGATCATCGGCCTGTTCTGTCTGTTCGCGGTGTTCGACGGGCCGGTGGACATGTGGCAACGGGTCCGTGATGTGCCGGAGATCCGCTCGGTGTTCGAGCCGGCGCTGTTTTCGCAGAGCTTCGTTACCGCGCTGCTGCTGTCGATGCTGGCGATCATCTGCCTGCCCCGGCAGTTCCATGCCGGCGTGGTGGAAAACAACGATCTGCAGCACCTGCGTACCGCGCGCTGGGTGCTGCCCACCTACCTGGGCCTGTTCGCCCTGTTCGTGCTGCCGATCGTGGCCGCCGGCATGATCACCCAGCCCGGCTCCGCGCAGCCGGATATGTACATGCTGTCGCTGCCCATGGCCGCCGGCAATCAGGGGCTGCTGCTGTTGTCGTTCATCGGCGGCATCGCGGCGGCCACCGGCATGGTGATCGTGTCCACCATGGCGCTGGCGATCATGCTCACCAATGAGGTCTTGATGCCCGCCTGGGTGCAGTACCGGATTCAGGGGGACGAAGAACTCTCGGATCTCAGTAATCAGGTGCGCCTGCTCAGACGGCTGAGCATCGTGGTGATGCTGGCCCTGGCGTTCCTGTTCCATATTCTGATCGATCGGTTTGAAGGCCTGGCGCGCATCGGCCTGTTGTCGTTCGCGGCGGTGGCGCAGCTGGCGCCGGCGCTACTGGGCGGTCTCTACTGGCGGCGCGGCCACCAGAGCGGTGCCTTTGTCGGCCTCGCCGTGGGCTTCCTGGTGTGGGGCTACTGCCTGCTGTTGCCGCTGATGCTGCCGGTGGAGTGGGTCGATTACCTCAACAGGGCCGGGCTGCTCGGGCTGGGCATCCTGCGCCCCAATGCACTGTTCGCCATCGAGGGGCTGGAGCCGCTCACCCACGGTGTGTTCTGGAGCCTGAGCCTTAATCTGCTGGCCTATGTGTGGCTGTCCCGCCGCGCCACCCAGGCGCCGCTGGACGACACCCAGGCCACCCGTTTCGTGGACACCCCCACCGACTGGTGGCGCGAGGGCATGGGCCACCCGCTGATCACCACCGGCGAGCTGCTGCAGGTGTGCGAGCGGGGCCTGGGCCACCCACGCGCGCGGGCGCTGTTCTTTGACTATCTTCAGCGCCGCCAGATATCGGAGGACCCGGCCCTGCCGGCGCCGCTGCATCTGGTGCGCTATGTGGAGCGTTTGCTGGCCGGTGCCATGGGGGCGTCCACCGCGCGCATCGTGATGGGTTCCCTGCTCAGTAAGCAGAACGTGCGCCGCGACGACATGGTGCGGATCATGGATGAGGCCTCGCAGCTGATCCAGTTCAACCACCAGCTGCTGCGCACCACCATCGAGACCATCAGCCAGGGCATCTGCGTGGTCGACCGGGATCTCAATATCGTCGCCTGGAACCAGGCCTACGTGAACCTGTTCGATTATCCGGAAGGCTTTATCCGGCTGGGCCGGCCCATCGAGGAAGTCTACCGGCATAACGCCGAGCGCGGCTTTTACGCCGGCGATGACCTGGAGCAGGACGTCAATAAACGGGTGCAGTTGCTGCGCGAGGGCAGCGCCCACCGGTTCGAGCGGGAGCTGCCCAACGGGGTGATCGTGGAGGTGCGCGGTAACCCGATGGAAGGCGGCGGCTTCGTCAGCACTTACATGGACATTACCGAGCGCAAGCGCGATGAAATCGCCCTGCGCCAGATCAACGAGAACCTTGAGCAGATGGTCTCCGAGCGCACCCGGCGGCTGTCCGAGCTGAACAGTCAGTTGGAGCAGGCCAACGAGGGCAAGACCCGCTTCCTCGCCGCCGCCGGCCACGATCTGATGCAACCGTTGAACGCCGCGCAGCTGTTCGCCTCGTCTCTGTCCCAGCGCCTGGCGCGCAAGGACAACGAGTTCGGCTACGAGCGCGAAGTGCTGGGGCATATCGACAGCTCGCTGCGCGCCGCCGAGCAGATTATTTCCGCGCTGCTGGAAATCAGCCGTCTCGATACCGGCACCATGCAAGCGCACCCGCGTACCGTGGCGGTGCGCCCGCTGATGCAGCAACTGGGGCAGGAGTTCAGTGTGCTGGCGCGGGCGGAGGGGCTCACCCTGCGCACCGTGTTCAGTGATCTGCAGGTGCGCACCGACGAAGCGCTGTTGCGCCGGGTGCTGCAGAACCTGCTCTCCAATGCGGTGCGTTACACCGAGCGCGGGCGGGTGCTGTTCGGTTGCCGCCGTCGCGGCGACACGCTGTCCATCGAGATCTGGGACACCGGCCCGGGTATTCCCGACGACCAGCAGGCGCGCGTGTTCCATGAGTTCCAGCGCTTGCCGCAGCTGGGCCGCCGGCAGATCAAGGGGCTCGGTCTGGGGCTGGCGATCGCCGACCGTATCTGCCGGCTGTTGGAGCACCGCATCAGTGTGCGCTCCTGGCCCGGGCGCGGCACCGTGTTCGCCGTTTCCGTGCCGCTGGTGGTGGGCGAGGCGGAGGTGGCGTCCTCGCCCGAACCGGCGGTGTCCGACCAGCGTGACGTGGCCGGGTTACGGGTGTTCTGTGTGGATAACGATCCGGCGTTGCTGGCCAGCCTGGAGGCGCTGCTGCGCGCCCTGGGCTGTGACCCGATCGTTGCCCGCTCCCGCGCCGACGCCCTGGAGGAAGCCCGGGGCAGGCCGGCGCCGGACCTGTTACTGGTGGATTATCAGCTCGACGACGGCGAGACCGGCTTCCAGGTGATTGACGCGTTGGACGGCTGCTGGGAAGACGTGGTGCCGGCGATGCTGATCACCGCCGACCGCCGCGCCGAGGTGCGCGTGCGGGCCCGTGAGCAGGGGGTGGGCTTTCTGCAGAAGCCGGTCAGCGAGGCCGCGTTGCTGGAGGTGCTGCGCGCGCTCTAGGCGCGGAGTTCCAGGTGCGGAGGGCTCAGGCCAGGCCGGGCGGCTCGATGGCCAGATCCTTCAGGGCCAGCACCGCCTGGGTACGATTGCGCACCCCGAGCTTGCGGAAGATGGCGGTCATGTGGGCTTTTACGGTGGCTTCGGAAACGTCCAGTTGATAGGCGATCACCTTGTTCTGCAGCCCCTCCATAAGCATGCCCATGACCCGGAACTGCTGCGGTGTCAGGCTGGTGATGCGCTCGCGCATGGCGGCGAAGTCCGGCAGATCCGGCGGCAGCGGGCGGCGTGCCTTCTCCGGCACCCAGCGCTCGCCTTCCATCACTTTCAGCACCGCCTGGGTCATCGCTTCCACCGAGGCCGACTTGGGGATAAAGCCGTCGGCGCCGAACTGCAGCGCCCGCTGGATCACTTCCAGCTCTTCGTTGGCGGAAATCACCACCAGCGGCACCCGCCGGTACAGCTCCCGCAGGTAGATCAGCCCGGAGAAGCCGTGCGTGCCGGGCATGTGCAAGTCCAGCAGAATCAGGTCAAAGGGGACCTGGTCGTCGCCCAGCTTTTCCAGCGAGGCCAGCGAATCGGCCTCCTGGATACGGGCGTCCTTGAAGCTTACTTCCACGGCCTGACGCAGAGCGGCGCGGAACAGCGGATGGTCGTCGGCGATCAGTATTCTCATTATTAGGACCTGTTTTATCTCCGGACGATACAATACTAGCGTCTAAGCGGCGCCAGCGCGCCCCGCCGTGCGAGGAATCAGAAATAAAAAGAGGGGCCGCCGCCTGGCAGCCGAGGTAAGGACGTGGAAAATCAGAATCAGCTTGATGTTCAAGCGGACGACCCGTGCGGTTTGGCGCGGGCGTCCAGGGTCCTGCGGAAACTCTCCCAAGCCGTTTGTTCGGGATTCGATTTATTGTTATCCGGCTGTCGGCGGGTCTGGCCCGCACTTGATATGCCCGGTACCTTGCCCGCTTCCAGAGCGCCGTGGAATTAGACTTTTGTCGAGTCCGGGCGCAGAGGCCAAAAAAAACGGAACCCTGGGGTTCCGTTCTCTTTGCTTTGCTGACAGGCGCCGCTGTCAGTCAAGATCGGCCGGGTAGACGCCGTTCTCGTCGTGCACTTCCTTGCCGCTGAGCGGAGGGGTGAAGGCGCAGGCCACCACCATGTCCTCGTTCTCGCCACCATAGAGATAGTGCTCGTCGTGCTTGTCGAGCAGGTAAATGGTGCCTGGCGTCAGCTCGTGTACGTCGCCGCTGTCGACCATCTCGATCTTGCCCTTGCCGGAAATCACATAAACGGATTCCCAGTGGTTGGCGTATTTGATGTGCGTCTTGGTGCCTTTAAAGATGGTGGTGATATTGAAGGAATGGCCCATGCCGTCCTCTTTCAGGGACAGGCGAACGGATTGCCAGTTGCCGTTTTCCGCTACCACGCGACGGTCGGATTTCTCGGCTTCCGCCAGAGTGCGAACAATCATCTACACCTCCAAAAACAGAAAAATAGAAACAAACAGGGAAGCCCGGCCGCGCGGGGCGGCCGGGAGGGTTCAGCCCGCCAGGCTGGAAACGGAATTGGCGTCACCGCGTTTGATGCGGTCTTTCATGACTTCTTCGACGCTTTCCTTGAGCACGTCCATGGCGTGATTGATCTCGTCCTCGGTCACGGTCAGCGGACACAGGGTCTTGATCACCTGGTCGTCGGCGCCTGAGGTTTCGATCACCAGCTTGCGCTTGAACGCGGCCTTGGTGATTTCCTCGGCCATTTCGCCGTCACGGCAGACCAGGCCCTGCATCATGCCACGGCCGTTCAGGTAGAACCAGTGATCGTCGTAGCCGGACGCGATATCGCGGAACCGGTCGGTGATCAGGTCACCCTTCTTCTGCACTTCCTTACCGAAGGTGTCGTCGCTCCAGAAATGCTCCAGCGCCTTGGCAGCGGTGGCGAAAGCCAGGTTGTGGCCACGGAAGGTGCCGTTGTGCTCACCGGGTTTCCACTGATCCAGCTCGGGTTTCAGCAACACCACCGCGAGGGGCAGGCCATAGCCGCTCAGCGACTTGGACAGGGTGATGATGTCCGGCTTGATGCCGACATTATCGAAGCTGAAGAAGGTGCCGGTACGACCGCAGCCGGCCTGGATGTCGTCCAGAATCAGCAGCATGTCGTGCTTGCGGCAGACACGCTCCAGGTTACGCAGCCAGTCAAAGCTGGCCGCGTTGATGCCGCCCTCGCCCTGTACGGTTTCCACGATCACGGCGGCCGGATGGTCCACGCCGCTTGAGGAATCCAGCAGCACCTTGTCCAGATACTCGGTGGTATCGAAGGCGTCGCCCAGGTAGCCGTCGTACGGCATTACGCTGACGCCGCCCATGGTGACGCCGGCGGCGCCACGGTGGTGGCTGTTACCGGTGGTGGACAGCGCACCCAGGGTGACGCCGTGGAAGCCGTTGGTGAAGCTGATGATGTTTTCGCGGCCCTTGATGTTACGGGCGATCTTCAGTGCCGCTTCCACCGCGTTGGTGCCGGTGGGGCCGGGGAACTGGACCACGTGGTCCATGTCGCGCGGCTTGAGCACGTAGTCTTCCAGCGCTTGCAGAAAGTCGCGCTTGGCCACGGTGTGCATGTCCAGGCCGTGCACGATGGAATCGTTCTCGATGTAGTCGAGCAGGACTTTTTTCAGAACCGGATTGTTGTGGCCGTAGTTCAGCGTGCCCGCGCCGGCCAGAAAATCCAGGTACTCCTGGCCGTCTTCGTCGTACAGATAGCTGCCCTTGGCTTTCTGGAACACCACCGGGAAGCTGCGTGCGTAGCTTTGAACTTCGGACTCAATGCTGTCAAAAATATCCGTATCCATGGTTCTCTCTACCTCGCTGTGTCTCTTTCAATTCGTTTTAGGCGTCGTCGCGGTTGAACGGCCCGATGCGCAGCAAATGTTCATCATTGTGCTCGCCGGCGAAATGGATGCGTGAATCGAAGAGGATGAACTCTTCGGTGGGCATCCGACGCTCGTAGGCGAAGCTGCGGAACATACCCCAGGACGCTTCATTGTCCGGGGTGATGGTGGTCTCGATGAACTGAACGTTTTCCGCTTCGTCGCGCTTGATCAGTTCCGCCAGCATGCGCTTGGCGAGACCCTTGCCGCGTGCCTTGCCGTGCACCGCCACCTGCCACACGAACAGCGTGTTCTGCTGCTTGGGCGGGATGTACCCGGAGATGAAGCCCACCAGATCACCATCCATTTCCGCGGCCACCGAAGTGTCCGCGAAGTGCGTGCATTGCAGCAGATTGCAATACACGGAGTTCTCATCCAGCGGCTTACATTCCGCGATCAGCTTGTGCACCCGCGGGCCGTCCGGGCTCTCGGGCTTGCGGAAAATGATGTCGTCTTTTGTGTCAGCGGAGGATGAATCCGCTTTTTTCGATTCGTCTGCAGACATTGATGTCACTTCTGGTCGGTTTGGAAAGAAGGGTCGGGTCGCGGCCGACGGCGCTGGGCCTCGGCGGCGGGCTGGATGCGGTCTATGGCACCCAGATCAAGAACCGGCGAGGCATCGATGTCGCCGGCGTTCATCATCGCGGCTACCCGCTGCAGCGAGCTGAGGATCTGCGACTGTTCCCAGTCCTGTAACCGTGAAAAACGGTCCATGAATTCCTCCTGCAGGGGCGTCGGCGCCCGTTCCATGATATCGCGTCCGGCGGTGGTCAAATAAGCATAGACCCGGCGCTTATCCCGTTCACCCCTTTTCCGCTCGATCAGGCCGCGCTTTTCGAGCCGGTCGAGGATGGTGGTGACGGTGGCCTGGCTGACGGATACCTCGGTGGCGATGTCGCCCATGGTCATTTCCCCATGGGCGTCTATCGCCTGCAGGATCAGCAGCTGCGGGGCGGTGAGCCCGGCCACCTTGCTCAACTTGCGGGAGTAGAGGTCGGTGGCCCGAATAATCTGTCTCAGGGCGATTAACACTTCGTCGTGTTTGGCCATGGTGGTCAATTCTCTGGATAACAAATCAATGTGACTGCCTGACGACACGACTCAAGAACCGGGTAATCGTGGCGCCGTCACTTTGATGTGAAAGCAATGTTTGCCTCGGCATCAGCTCAGGAATCAATCGCACGGCCAAGATATTCCTTGCCATAAGTGGTACGCTAGCTTAGAGATAAAACATTTAGATGTCAAAGTAATTTGAGGCTTTCCGCCCCGAGGGACGCGTTTCATGCTGCTTGCCAGTTTTCTCGGTTTTCTCCTTTTGTTTCTGCTGATCGGCTTCTCATCGGTTCTGGTTCGCTCCAAGGAACAGTCCGACTATCTGCTCGCCGGCAGCTCCGTGCCGCCCTCCCTGATCGGCCTGTCCGCGGTGGCCACCAACAACTCCGGTTTCATGTTCATCGGCGTGATCGGCTACACCTACGCCACCGGCCTGCCGGCGTTCACCATGATGGTGGGCTGGATTCTGGGCGACTGGATGGCCGCCACCCTGGTCACCCGTAAAGTCCGCGAGGTGTCCGAGGAGCGGGGCACCCTGACCATTCCTGAATTGCTGTCGCGCTGGGGCGGTGGCCATTTCCAGGTGCTCAAGGTGGTGGCGGCGCTGATCGCGGTGTTGCTACTGGGGGTCTACGCGGCGGCCCAGTTCAAGGCCGGTGGCAAGGCGCTGCAGGCGCTGTTCGACTGGGATATGCGCACCGGCGCCATCATCGGCGCGGTGATGGTGCTCTGCTACGGCTTTTCCGGCGGCCTGCGCGCCTCGGTGTGGACCGACGCCGCCCAGTCGGTGGTGATGATCGTGGCGATGACGGTGATGCTGACCACCGCGGTATTCACCGTCGGCGGCTGGCAGGCCGCCTGGACCGGTCTGCACGACGTGTCGCCCACCTTTTTCCAATTTTTCCCCGCCGAGTCCGCCGCCAGCGGCCTGACCGGCGCCCTGCTGTTCCTGGTCGGCTGGACCTTCGCCGGCGCGGCGGTGATCGGCCAGCCCCATGTGATGGTCCGCTTCATGGCGGTCAACGATGTGAAAAACATCCGCCGGGCGCGCACCTACTACTACCTGTGGTTCGTGGCCTTCTACACCCTGGCGGTGGGCGTGGGCATGATGGCGCGCCTGCTGATGGACCAGGGCGCGGTGGATCCGTCGCTGGTGATGAGCGGCGGCGAACTGGACGCCGAGCTGGCGCTGCCGGTGATGGCGGACGTGCTGCTGCACCCGGTGGCCACCGGGCTGGTTCTGGCCGGCCTGTTCGCCGCCACCATTTCCACCGTCGATTCGCTGATTCTCAGCTGCAGCGCCTGCCTGTCCCGGGACCTGATGCCCAAGCGCTGGCACGGCTACGGCACGGCGCGGATCGCCACCCTGGTGGTGGTCGGCGTCTCGCTGACGATTGCCCTGTTCGCCAAGGAAAACGTCTTTAACCTGGTGTTGTTCGCCTGGGGCGTGCTGGGTGCCGCCTTCGGCGGTTTGCTGGTGGTGTACGCGCTGGGCGGCCGTCCCCGTGAACCGCTCGCCATCGCCATGATCGTTGTCGCCAGTTCGGTGGCAATTGGCTGGCGCCTGTCCGGGCTAAATGCGACCATATTCGAGGTTTTGCCGGCGCTGGTCAGCGCCTGGCTGGTATACGGCGTAGGCCGGGTGTGCGGATTGTCCGGCCCGGCGAAATAATCGAGGACCGGGTCTTGATGCGAGTGATGCCGTGGCGGCGTTGGCTACTGCTTTTTTTGTTGGTGTGCGGCCCCGTGGGGGCGCAGCAGAACCGTGCCGAGGACCCCGCCGAGGGGCCGGTGGAGTCGCAGAGCGAGATCGAGAAGGGGCCGGTGATTTCCCAGTTCCGGGAGAACTGGATTCTCGGTGAGCTGCGCAGCCTCCGTCAGGACATGATGGAGTACCGCAACGACATGAACCGGATCGTCACCGACCGGGAACTGGAAGTGGCCGACAAGGCCATGGGCTACGCCACCAATACGGTGACCTATTTCTTCTACCTGATCGCCGGCGCCGCCTCGATTCTGGCGCTGGTGGGCTGGTCGACGATTCGTGACCTCAAGGACAACATCCGCGTCTACGCCGAGAAGGAGATGTCCCGGCTCACCGTGGAGTACGAGTCGCGCCTGGCGGACCTGGAACAGGAGCTGCGCCGCAAGTCGCGCACCATCACCGAGAACCAGGAAGAGATCGAGCGCACCAACGAGATCCACAGCCTGTGGCTGAAGGCCACCAAGGAAAGCAGCTACAAGGAGAAGATCGAGCTCTATGATCGGATCCTGGAGCTGCGCCCGGACGACCCGGAGGCGCTGGCCTGGAAGGCCGACGCCGCCCTGGAGCTGGGCGAGCAGCGTTGGGCCCTGAGCCTGTGCGACCGGGTGCTGGAAGTGGACGAGGACAACGCCCACGCCCTCTACCAGCGCGCCTGCGCCTGGGCCGGCCTGGGCGAGACCGAGAACGCCCTGCGCGACCTGCGCCAGGCGGTGGCCATCTCCGAGGCCCTGCGTCAGCACGCCCGCGCCGAGGAAATGTTCGTTCCGCTACGCGAAATGGAGCGCTTCCAGGAGCTGGTGGGGCGCGCCGAGGACGATGAAACGCCCCTGTGACGGGGCCCGCCGCCGATAGGCCCGGGCTGTCGCTTTTATCGCCAATCCCGTCGTTCCGGTCTGTCTATTTGCCGGGCGGTTTCTGCTACACTCTGCGCCCCTGAGTGGTCGGGCGGCATCGCCTGGAGAATTGTCCCAGCCTTCACCGGCCAGCGGTCATGCTCCGTCCTTTGCCGTCCCAGCGGAGATTTCCATGAAGCGCGATAGCAGTTCGGAAACCACCAAGTCGATGCCCGATGTGGCGACGAACTCCATGGTGGAACACATTCACAGCACCCTGGACTGGGTGGGCATGAGCGAGATCCATCTGCCGGCCCGCATCAGCGACACCCTGGCCGGCGAACGCCCGGTGAGCACGTCGATCCAGGCCTATGTGAACCTTTCCAACCCGGACGCCAAGGGCATTCACATGTCCCGGCTTTACCTGATGCTGGAGGAAACCTTCGGTGATCATTCGGTAAGCGCCTATTCGATCCGCAAGCTGCTGCAGAATTTCCTCGACTCCCACGAGGGCCTCAGCGACCGGGGCTTCGTGCAGTTCGATTTCGAGTACTCGATGCGCCGGCCGGCCCTGAAAAGCAGCTACTCCGGCTGGAAGAGCTACCCGGTGACCATCAAGGCGACCCTGGCCCCGGACGGCATGCGCATGGAACTGGCGGTGGAAGTCCCCTATTCCTCCACCTGCCCGTGCTCCGCGGCGCTGGCCCGGCAGCTGATCCAGGAACAGTTCCGCAAGGACTTCGAGGGCGAAGGCTCCGTGGACATGGAGAAGGTGTTCGAGTGGCTGGGCACCGAGGAAGGCATCATGGCGACGCCGCACAGCCAGCGCTCCGTGGCGCAGGTGCGGGTGCTGCTGGATACCGACTGCGACGAGGCCTTCCCGATCACCGCGCTGATTGATTCCATCGAGGGCGCGCTGAAAACGCCGGTGCAGACCGCCGTGAAGCGTGTCGACGAGCAGGAATTCGCCAAGCTCAACGGCCAGAACCTGATGTTCTGCGAGGATTCCGCGCGGCGCCTGAAGCGGGCGCTGGACGGCCAGCCCTGCTACCAGGATTTCTGGCTGCGGGTGAATCACCTGGAAAGCCTGCACGCCCACAACGCGGTGGCCATCGCCACCAAGGAAGTGGAGGGCGGCTACCTGCCGATTCCCTGACCGGAACCGCAAGGCCGCTACAAAAAAAAGCCGCGCTCAGCGCGGCTTTTTTTATGACCGCCGTCCATGGCGGTCGCTCGTCGGGTCGCCGGCGCTCAGAAGCGGCCGTTGAGACCCAGGGACAGGTTGGTGACTTCGTCGCCGCCGCTGTCCACCGCGCGCATGTATTCCACGCTCACGAAGACCACGTCGGTCAGGCTCACGTCGGCGCCCAGGCCGATGGAGAGGCCGGAGTAGTTCTCGCCGGTGGAGCCGCCGCCGGCGAAGTTCTCGGTGGTTTCCATGCGGGTCAGGCCGATCAGGCCGTAGGGGCGCACCGGCAGGGTGTTGGGGAACTGGCCACGGAAATAGGCGCCGTAGTAGCGGTCGATTTCCACATCGGTGCCACGGCCCAGGTCGTCCTCGTCAATACCCAGGCCCAGGCGCAGTTCGCCGCCGAGGGTTTCATTGCGGTTGATCCAGGTACCGAATTTGAACTGCAGCGCGGTGGGGTCGGCGCTGCCGCCGTCGTCCGGTTCGATCTCGCTGCTGACAATGTCGATACCCGCGAAGCCCGAGGCGCCGGCGGCGATCGGCAGGGCGGTCAGGGGTAGCGCAAGGCTCGCGGCTAACAGGAAAGGCTTCATGGGTACTCCGATCATTACTGCGGATGGTTTCTAGGGATGCTGTCCGTGAACGCATTGTAGTGAAAAGACGCGCGCAAGGCGACGCGCAAAGCCCCGGCCGGGAGGCCGGGGCGGAGGGCGTTAGTGATCGTGGTCGTGGTCTTCGCCGGTGTCGTCGTGGTCGTGCGCCTCGCCGACGCCGGTCCAGGCCAGCCCGGTGGGCGGGAACGCCAAGGGCACCGTGTCCAGGCTCAGGGCTTCCAGGTCGATGATGTGGATCGCCGGCGCCGCCGGGTCGCTGACGAACGCCTGATCGCCGGCGCCGCTCACCGCCAGAGCCGGCGCCGGGCCGCTGGCGGGCACGCTGTCGAGCACCGTGATACTGCCGCGATGGCTCCAGTCGCTGCTTTCCAGCACGTGCAGGTCGCCGTTGCTGTCCAGAATCAGCAGGTGCTCGCCGTGGGCGTCGAAGCGCTGTGCCAGCGGGCTGACCGGGTCGCCGGCGCCATCCACGGCACCGTCGCGCCAGTCCACCTGCGCGGCGGTGCCGGCTTCCGGGTCCAGCGCATAGAGATTGCCGCCGGGGTAGGAGAACGCGGCGAACCGCGCCACGTCGGCGTGGCCCAATACCGTGGCCAGGCGCTCCGCCACCGCGATCTTGGCGTCGTCGAAGTGATCGCCGTGCAGTTCCGCCACCAGCGCGCCGTCGTCGCAGCCGAACACCGAGTGGGTGGCGTTGGACGCGCCGCCGTGCAGGCCCGGGCAGGCCGTGGCCAGCTCGCCTTCGTTATGGAAGTGGTCGCCGTGCAGCTCGAACACGCTGACGCCGTCCGGCGCGTCGCCGCTGGCGGTGGCGTGGCTGGCCAGCACCAGGCCGCCGAGGGGTTCGGCGATGCCGTGATGGGCAGTGTCCAGGGTCTGATGGGCCAGGGTGCCGCCGCTTTCCAGGCTTTCGTCGCTGAGCACATGGAACTGGCTCAGGGCGGCGCTGGCGCTGTCGCCATCGAAGAACAGGGCGGCCTGTTCGCCGTGGCTGCGGTAGTGGGTGGGCCGCACGCCGGACAGGGTAAACGGCAGCATCGCCGGATCGCCCTCGTCGACATGGTCGTCGTGGCGGTAGACGCCGCCGTCCAGGAATTCCACCTGATCGTTGTCGCGCTGCACGATCACCGCGTAGCGGTGCTCCGGGCTGCTGTGGACCGCCGTGGCGGGATGCACCAGGGCGAAATCCGCCAGGGTGGAGCGGCTCTCCAGGTCGTGCACATAGACCCGTGAATTAGAGCTGTCGGCGTGGGTGAACACCAGCCGGCCGGCGCTTTCCGCGCCGTGGTCATGGTCGTGTTCGTCTTCGCCGCCGGGCAGCGGGGTGCTGCCGGTGTCGTTGTTACAGGCGGCAAGCAATACCGACGCGGCCAGCAGGGCGGCGCCGGTGAGGGAAAATTAGCGTTTCATTGAGCTCTCTCCATGGTCTTTTTGCTGTGGATGTTCCGCGTCAAAAGGTCAGGCGCACGCCGGCGGTCAGGTTGCGACCGGGTTCCGGTACCGTGCGCGCCAGAAACGACGCGTGGTTCCACACTTCCTCGCCGAGCAGATTGCTGCCGCGCAGGAAGACGCTGTACTGGGGGTTGCCGGTGAAGGTGTAGCTCACCGTGGCATTGAGCATGTCGTGGCCCGGCGTGCGGGTTTCGAAGCCGGCGATGCGGTCCTGGGCGAACACCCGGTAGAACTCCAGCTCCGCGTCGAAGGCGCGCCAGTAGGTGTTCAGGCGCGCGCCCAGCCGTTGTGCCGGGATGCGCGGCAGCTCGTCGCCGTTGTCCTCGAATTGCGCGTACACCGTGTCGCCGAAGGCGGTGGTGGAGAAGCGGTCGGTCCACTGGTAGGTGGCTTCCGCTTCCGCGCCGGTGAACTCCACGTCTTCCTGGCTGTACTTGATCAGGCGGAATTCCTCGATCTGATCCAGGGTTCGGGCGTAGATGTAGTCCTGGACCCGGTTGTGGAACACGCCGATGTCGAAGGTCAGGTCCCCCTGCACCTTGCGCAGGTTGAGCCCTACGTTGTGGGACGTCTCCGTTTCCAGGTCGGCGTCGTTGGCGGCGCCACCGCAGGTGAAGGTGTCGGAAAGCAGCCCGCACTCATAGGTGTTGGTGGCCAGGTGCACGCCGCGCGCGTAGACCTCCTGGGTCTGCGGCAAACGCTGGGAGCGCGCCACCGACAGCGACACGTTGTAATCCGGGCGGAACGCCCAGGTCAGCGCGCTGGAGATCGAGGTGGCGGAATCGCTCACCGAAGGCAGCGGGCGCTGAGCGTCATCGGGGTCCAGGTCCTGGTGCTCGTAGCGGGCCCCGGCCTCCAGCTGCCACTGGTCGTTGAAGCGGTAGCGCTCCACCGCGAACAGGGCCGCCACCCGGGTATCGGTTTTCGGCAACAGCCCCTCTTCGCCGGTGGTCTCGATCTGGCCGTCGGTGAACTGGGTGCCCACCGTGCCGCGCCAGCCGAGGATCGGCGCGTGCTCCGCCTCCACGCGGGTGTCCACGCCCCGGTGCCGGAAGCTGGTGCCGATTTCGCCTTCCTCGATCTCGTGGTGACGGTAATCCGTATGGCTGGCGCGCAGGCGCACCGCTTCCACGCCGTCGAACGGCCGGCGGTATTCACCGCGCAGGTCCATGCGGCGGCTGTCCAGGTCCACGAACGGCGCTTCCTCTTCGCCGTGCTCGTGCTCATGGCCCTCTTCCGCGCAATCCAGGCTGGCGCCGTTGCTGGTGCAGCCCTCGAACTCATGGCTGTGGCCGGGCAGGCCGTAGAGGTCACCGCGGTAGGAGTAGGCGACGCCCAGATAGCCCCGGTCACCGATCCATGAGAGCCCGACGCTGGCGTTGTTGCTTTCCGCCCAGGTGCCGTCGATCTCCTGTTCGGTGAAGCCGTTCACCTCGTAGTTGTCGGCGTCGCGGCGGGCGCCCTCGATGTGGATCGCCACATTGTCGCCGGCGCGGGCGGTCAGCCCCACGGCGCCGGCCTGTTCGTCGGCCACGGTGTTGCCGCGCGCCGAGACGAAGCCTTCCACCGGGCGGTCCGGCATGCGCGTGGGGATTTTGTTGTCCAGCACGTTGACCACGCCGCCGATGGCGCCGCCGCCATACAGCAGGGTGGACGGGCCGCGCAGCAC
>Ga0181379_1000428_pt1 | contig 21092 bp, 13 predicted proteins | sample 2SPOviralmetaG_FD_130115 | JGI IMG/M metagenome (GOLD analysis project Ga0181379, IMG submission 130115) | Marine viral communities from the oligotrophic San Pedro Time Series (SPOT) site, San Pedro Channel, CA, USA - 2 SPOT_SRF_2009-07-10 | ecosystem: Environmental > Aquatic > Marine > Strait... | reverse complement strand
GTTTTATCTGCCATCAGTTAACTCCTGTAAGAAGGCTGAGATTTACGTCGATTGCATTATTTGAATCACAATATACCCTTATCTCATCTGTTCCCTCAAGAAGAGTCTTACCAACATCAGTAACAACAAAGGAACTTCCTGCGGGAACAGGTATCTTACTTGCTACAGCAGCAGATGTACCAGCACTTGAGTCTCTTATCTCAACAGTTAAGTTGACAGAATTATCTGTATTATTTGCAAAAGTTCCACCAATCAAAATTGTTTTTGTTGCTGCAGCAGATGTAAATGATGTTGTTGGACCAAGGAACTTGAGCGATTGATTAGTGGTTGCTGCTGTATTAGTCGAATCTCTATCAACGGTGACAGAACTTACACCAATAATCGTCACTTTAGATCCAGCAATATAATTAGCATTTACAACCAAATCACTGACACCAATACCAGTGGTTGAAATGCCAGTAATTAAATTAGTGGAAATACCGATTAAACCGCCAGTGGCTGTAGTAACAATACCCGCCGCTCTTGTTAATGAATTTGAAAATGCTTCTGCCATTTTTCTTAATGTGTTAAGTGTATTTATTAATTAACCGCCAAGAGCGATTGCGAGTCCAAGAGAAACACCGCTTGTTACGGTGACTGTCGCGATACCTGCAGTGGCATCAAAATCAACAGTGTTATTTGCGCTTGATGATTTGAAATCAACCATTGTTACGCCAGTGCCAATAAAAGTGCCTTCAGATCGAACACCAATTTGACCCCCACCAACGAATGATGTAGCAGTTACAACTCCAACAGCATTAATACCACCAGCGAGAACTTGAATGCCCTCTCTAGCAGTAATCATACCAACAGAGTCAATGTTGGTTACATCCTCATAAGTAAGTGTTCCACCAATTGTAACATTTCCAGAGAATGTAGCAGCAATACCTGTGATATTACCTAAAAATGTAGTAGCAGTGACAACACCGGATACGTTAACATCACTAGCGGCAGTAAGACTACCAGTAACAGTGGTTAAACCAGTTAATGTGGTATTACCATCTACAACAAAATCAGTGGTAATACCAACACGACTACTAAAAGTAGAAATACCAGAGAATGTTGATAAACCAGCAACAATTAAGTTATTAGAAAGTGTAGAAGCACCAGTGACATCTAATGTGTTTGATAATGTTGTTGCTTGAGTTACATTTAATGTACCACCAACCGTGGCATTGTTTGATAATGTTGCTGCTCCAGTTAATGTCGTCAGTCCTGCAACAATTGCATTACCTGATACCGTAATATCTTTGGTAACGGTTGCAAAACCCGCGACAATCGTATTACTTGATACTGTAAGATCTTTAGTGACAGTTGCAATACCTGCAACAATCAAGTTATCTTCAATATCAACACTATCATTAAAGTCTACTCTACCACTAAAAGTAGAAAGACCACTGTTTGAAACATTAAGTGCTTCAGTAACAGTTAGATTTTGAATGGTTGCATCATCAAGATTAATATCATCAAGTTCAATATCACCTGTGACACGCATGTCACCATAAACATATAATGCCGTTTGTCCAGTAGAAACTGGAGAACGGACATCTAATCTAAACTGCGGATTTACGGTATTAATACCAACAAAATGATTACCGGTTCCCAAAACTGTTAATACAGTTCCACCAAGACCAACATTCAGTTCATTGAGGATGGTGGCCATGCCTGAGACATGAACATCCGTAGCACCAATCCCTCCTTGTACGTGGAGTTCATACGCGGGGGTGGAGGTGCCGATGCCAACCTTATTATTCGTGGCATCTGCCCGAATAAGTTTAGTGTTGACTTCTAGACCATTTTTGACAACAAAATTCTTATTTACTGCCATTCGGGATCACTCTCCCCCGTTAAACTATTTTTATTATTTAGTCAAACAACAAGTCTAACTATTATTTTTGCTACATCCGTGCTACCACCTTGTTGAGTTGAAACAACAGTGACTGAACCATCATGATATCCTGAACCACCGCCACCGCCTCCAGACCCTCCAGCAGCTCCTCCAGTAGCACCACTACCTCCATCACCACCATCACCTGTAGAATGGTCTCCACCAGTCTCCATTATATTATATCCTGCTTTAAATCCTCTTTCAATCTCACCAGTGTTTGACACCTCGGTGCCATCAGACAATTTAAATTTTACTGTTCCAACATCCTGACATGATGTAAATCCCTCATTCCTATAGTAAATACCTTTTGAACATTTGACACTTCTACCACCACTAGTATCACCTGAAGTAAATCTTGAATCCTCGGCATATAATGGTTGTCCTGCACCAAACTCAAATTGAGTTCCAAAAATACCACTGTCGGTCAAATTTCCTGCATCGATACCAACTCCACCATTACCAGCATCAATTCCTGAACCATTTTCTCCTTCAATGTTTACACCACCACCATCACCGCCATCTCCAAGTTGACCACCATCACCACCTCCTCCTACACATGCAATTAAATTTGATTTTCTATAAAGGAAAGGTGCCTTTACAGGGTCATAAAGTCCTGTAATGATGTATTCAACATTTTTGTCCATGGTAAATTGTATTTTTGAATATCCACCCTCTCCTGCTGCAGTATTACCACCTGGAAACTGATTATTTTGATTAGTTCCTTCATTAAAAGAAAAACCTTTTGCTCCAAAAAGTTCCATTTCAAGTGATAAATTTTGCTCAGATGAATAAATGCATATTTGATTTGCTGGATAAGTTGAGTCAGTAAAAGTTATATCTCCATCTACATTAGGGTTAAGATTATGCTCAGATAATGTTGCAGTTCCTGAGTTGGTTATTTGTTCAATTTTAATAATTGGTCTTTCAGGTATAACTGTTAAATTCTTAGTATTAGATGTGATGGGTGTATTAAACGCATTTGGATTAGAAACTACAACTTTAGTTGTCAAATTAGTAGTTGCTTCAATTGAATTAGCAGTAAGAGTTAATATATTTTGATTTGAACCTGATACAGTAAGATTGGCGTCTCCAAAATCGGCAGTGCTATCAGTCAATTCAGTATCTCCAATCGACCACTGATAACCAAATCCTTCTACTGAGTCGTTACTTAAACTCGCATTAACACCAATAGTAACTGCTGTTCCTACCGCAAAAATTACACTCTCTGGTTGAGTTACAATAGATACTTCTGGTGTGACTGTCAAAACAGCAGATGCAGATCTTACAGGTTCATTAATTGCATTACCAGTTGATCTAGCACTACCTACAGTTACAGCAACACCAGGTAGACCATATGCACTGGGAATATAATCTGCCTCACAAAAAACAGTTCTTCCAACAGTGTTATTAGCAATCTGTAAAGTTGTAGTCCCTGTGCCCGTAAAAACATTATTATCAAAAACTTGAGCATCATCAACATACCATCTAAATGTAATAATTCCAGTATTTGTAGCAAATTGTGCTGGAATATTTACATCATAAGTTGCTGTTCCAATAGCAAAGAAAGTTGCTCCCGTTCCGGTGTTGACTGATAAATTTTGAGGATCCGTGGTGAACCCTAGTTTGGGTCCACCTAAATCAAGAGTCGTTTGCTTGTTAAACATTCAACTCACCTCAATTAGAGAAGTTTTGACCGACGACGACTGCATAAAGTCCTGCGGTAGATATATTTTCACCATCGAATGTTCGATATGCGAAGATGTCTGATCTGTTTGCCGTAGTTGTTACACCTGGTAAGACTCCCCCACCTGGCCAATACACTGGGATTGAAGTTCCCGCACCAGTCTGGAAGTGATCGACAACTGCATAGTGATTTCCAGTAGAATCTTGATCGATTCTTAAGGTAAACTCAGATGATCCAAGAGGTGCATTATTTAAGACGAAATGATTGACATCAGCACTTGCCGTACAGATAAAGTTTTGTGCGGAAGAAAGGTCAACCGTAACAACATTAGAACTTGGAGATACAATGTCTACATTTCTAGATAAAGTTTCTAATCTAGTGTGTCCTATAACATCTAAATTAGATCTGGCGTTTGTAGTTCCTACACCGACTGATCCAATACCAGATACAGTGAATATCTGCCCATTATCAGATATTCCAAGAGTATTTGAAGAACCAACTTGGAACGATTGTAGGACAAATGTTGAGCCAATACCAATAGAAGTTGCTCGAACAACACCAGAAGTTAAGTTTTCTAAATGATATTGACCAAGAGCAGTCGTTCCGCCGCTGACGAATACATCTTTAGAAGTGACAAATCCAACAAATTTTGCTTCACCGTTGACTAACATGGAAGTAGATCCCATGCCTACGTATCCAACCTCAAGATAATGTCTTGGAACTGTGGTACCGAAACCAACATTTACAAGGTCTAGTGGATAGATACCGGTGCCAATTCCCTGTCCAACTTGCTTAAACAGCGTGTCAGTTTCAAGGTTAGTTAATCCGCGACCATCTCCGGTAAATGCTGCAGCAACAATTGATCCACTGAATGTTGACTCACCAATAACACGAAGAGCAAATTCATTTGCTGTAGAACCAATACCAACTCCACCAGTGCCATCCACAGAGAATTGTGTGCTACCAGACCCAACAAGAAGTGTGCTATTACCATTTGTTGTAGTTCCAATTCCAACACCATCAAACATCATGGTGTTAGAGTTTTTATTAAGACTTACTGCACCAAATCTCTTCCAATCATTCTGTACGGAGTAAACCCAACCAACATAAGAACCCTCATCTGGATCAGAATCGAAAATTACATCACCAGGGTTTCCTGCTTGTACAGGAGTAGCAATTCCAACACTATACTTTCTAGAAACAGTAGCATCACCTTGAATGAAGAGGTTGTTAGTTTCAGAGTCTGCATTGACCGTAAATTTATTGTTAACAATCAGTGGTCCATTAAACTCAGATGCTGACTTGTTATCATCACCACCTTCAACGCGAATGGAACGTCTAAACAGTCCTTCTGTAGCACCAACAATATTAAGTGACGGTGCCTTACTGATGTCTTCACCAGTAATAGTTTGAACAGGAGTATCAAAGATTTCTTCTTCACCAGTAATTGTGCTTAACTTTTTATTACCGGCAAAAGAGATACCTCTATCATTCATTCCAGAGTAGAAGTTAATACCACCATCTCTCTTTGTAGACTGTGATAATAACTCTTCAGCAGCACTAATTGCTCTATCTTGCTTATCAGGGAAAGCAGTAGAGTAGTTACCAGGACCAAAACCAACATATTCAAAGGTATGTCCAGAGGCACGGATGATAGAATGTCTACGAAGTTCTGTGGGAGATACTTCAACTTTTCTAACAATTGTATCGTCTATGTGAGTTTTTCTTTTAGTTCCAAGAACACCTCTAAAGACGGTAAGTGAATTATCAGATGGGGAAACAGTTGTCTTAACTCTGACTATTTCTTGATTTATCTCAAGATAGTCACCAATATTGATGTCTAGATTGCTAAGATTGGTGATCGAAACAGTCTCAGATGTTGCATCATTGATAGCAGCACTTAATGTGGTCGTAATTCCCGCGTAAGGAGCAACCATTCTACCAGAAAGGTTTTCATTATCAACTGTTACGTTACCACCATTTGATGTTACACCTTCGTTAAATGCAAATAGTGTTCCGTTTAAATTTGGTACTATGGTTCCCACACCAATTCTTACTGCAAATGTTGTTAGACCAACGTTATCAGTAACAACAAAGTCACCAACGTATTTGCTATTTGTTGCACCAGAAAGTCTAATCTTTTGATCAACACTAAATCCGTGATTGACTCCAGTTTTAACGGTAGCAATTCCACTAATATTATCATAGTTAATTGTGGTGACACCAACTGCCTCACCAGTAAGGTAGAAATACGATTTACCTGCGTTAGCACCACCAATACCTGTAGTTGTAAATCCCGATATTGCAGATGGAGACTCGAATGTAAACGAACTTGCTGCACCTACCGCAACATTAGTAATTCTAAAAACATCATTATAAGCAGCATAAGATGCAGATGCAACACCACTAATTCTAATAGTGTCACCAACGTTATCATAAATTTTAGTTACATTAACAACTGCTTGAATATGCCCTGCTGTGGTTCCAACACCCACAACTGCGAGAGTATTACCGATACCATATGCACCACCACCATTCATAATCTTAACGGCAGTTATCTCACCATTAGCATTAAAGGTAATTTTACCTGTAGCGTGCTTACCAGTTACAGATGCACCAATAGAAACTAATCTAGCATTATAAAGACTACCAGCAGCACCTGAACCATATCCAAAACCACCACTTGAAATACCAACTGTGGTGACTCTATTCAGTCCGTGATCAATATTTGTAGTGACAGTGTGGGAAGTTCCAGCAATAGTTGATACAAGGTTTGTTATCGCAATACCAACGCCAATATCACGCACATACTTGGTGATATTCTCCTTAGTAGAACTATTTTGTGGGTCATCAATTACAACTTTACCAATCAGACTTGGGATAGCAAATGAAGATGTTTCTGGTGGGTCAGATACTGGTGTGTCCCTATTTGTTTGTGGGAAGAGAGAAGTAACTGGTTGAGAGAAATTCTCATTAGTAAATGGAGTTACAGATGGTCTATTAGAAGAGTTGAGTAAAGTAATATAATAGATGCCATCCTGTTCACCTGCTTTATACTGTTGTTGCTCAAAGTTTCTGTAAATAAACATCGTATCTTTACGTCTCTTTCTCTTAAAGTGAGGAAGAGATGTGTTTCTAATCGATGTATCATTAGTAAATGTGCCAGGATTGGTAGAAAGACCAACTCTAAAGGTGGTTGAACTGGTTATACCAGCAACACTATAATCACGGTTAAATGATGTTCCAGCAGTTCCTGCTGTATTCAATGAACCAGTGATGTTTAAAAGTTCAACTTGATCGTCCTGTTGTAACTGGTGAGGAAGTTCGGTAGTAACATGAACCTGGCTACCATCCCACCTAACATCTCTAATAAATCTAAAGTTTCTCTGTTGATTTACGTTACTGATTGAACCACTTCCAAAGTAAGTTTGAATTTCAGTTGTGTTAATACCAATAGAAGAGTTAGACTCTTGGATAATAAACCCTTCAGTGGGTGGTCTAGCAACAGTTCCGCCAGTAGATGCAGGAATTACATATCTTGCTCTGTAAAGAGTATCATCTGCGTTTCTACTGTCACTTTTTCTACTAATAAATGTTCTTGCAGATGCAGCACCAAGACCAGTTATTCCTAGACCAACAATTGTAGAGAAGATATTATTTTCTGTAGCAGCAGTTGCTACATTAACATACCAGTGATCATTATTAACATCATATTGAATTGGGTGACCGATGTCTCCAGAATTTTTGTCAGATGTTCTACTAATTACATTTAATACGCCACCTTTTTCATTAATAGCGATTGCATTACCGTTAATTGCATCATTTAATGTATTTGCTAGTTTAATATTGACATTAGTTGTGATGCCACCAGATGTATTAGAATCAGTGATCGCAAAATATACAGTATTAGGATCAAGTCCATCAGGAAGATGAGCGTTTTCGCTTATAACTCTAATTGACTCGCCGTTAATTAGTTCATGGGTAGATTCTAAAGTAATTTGACGATCAGATCCACCCTGACTATAAGATCCAATACTATTGATTCCGGTTGGACCTTGTTTAATAGAGTATTTCTTTTGGGATGATAACTGTGATCCATCCATCACAATTCTTGCTGAATACTCTGTAACAGAACCAGCAGATGATACGAGAACTCTTAAAGTGTCATTCTCTCTTGCACCAAATCTAAAACCATCAATGACATTTTCAGGTGGAGTGTCTTGATTTTTTTGATTGAAGAGATAAAGATTACCAGTCGAACCAACACCAGCAACTCTATCTGTTTTAGCAATATCGATTGCTCCAAACTCAATAGAAGTTTCCGTTAAAGGAATTTGTTTTGGTGGAATGATATGAGTGATGTATCCAATATCATCTTGTGAGAAAGCATCATTTCTAAATCCTTCTGATGCAAGTGATACTGCACCGAAGTTGGAGTTAGAGTTGGTAAGTGAAATATCACCACCATTGTCAGTCACAAAATGTTCTGCATATCCAATCGCAAAGATTGAAACTGCCTGAATGAATGAATTATTTGTTACCTTAATATGAAAGTTTTTATAATCTGGCTTATATCGTGCTCTTGAATTACTAGGAAGATTATCTACAGAAGTGTAATCATCATATGTACCAGTTGGAATGGTATCCGTATTGTATCTAACGAATGCTTTTTCATCTTTTTGTAGACCAATTCCAGTGAATTGTGCGACAACCATTGATTTAAATCCGGTTGCTGTAGCACCATCCGCAAGCATTCCACACATTCCATAAACAGAACGTAGTGAAATATTGAAGATATATGGCGATGCAGACGTTACGGTATCTGATACAAGAGCAAGAGATGACCCAGATATTGATGGGAGAGCATCTGTTGGTGCATTTTGAACAGTATACTCAATTTGTGTGGAGTTTACTTTTTCAGTTACAACAAAATCACCATTATAATCAGAATTTACATCTTGAATCCTAAATGGTGTATCAACATCAAGTCCAGTGACTGATGAACTTGTCGTTACCGTAATAGTCGTATCTGCGGTTACTCCATCACCTGCTCTAATACTACTAATACCAACAGATTCACCAGTAGATCCGACAATACGATATTCATCAATCTTGGGTTGAATATCCAGACCTGAAGAAGGATAGTCTGGTTCAATAGCACGACCAGAGGATTGACCGTATACAAGACCTACTTTTTCATAATACATTTGAAGGTCTGATCGACCTGCATCAAAATTAGTAATAAACTCATCATTAATTTTTACATTGTTGAGTCCATCGGCATATTCAAAACATCTCAGTTTATGGTGAGAGAAGTTAGGAACAAATAAGTTTGAGTTGTAGTCTTTATAGACCTGTCCGTTAGGGTCTCCATCAAAGAATGAAAACTGCCAGAAGTAACAAGCACCAGTTACTCTAAAAACAGAAGATGATTCAATATTTGCGTTTTCAGGGTCTGGAATATATTTTGGTCTAATTTTTGTTTTACGAAGATCAAGACCTACAAGTGATGTTCCTCTAGGAACAATAACTCCACCATGAACACTATTGAGTTTATGAAGTTGGTTATCTGATGACGCTAAGTCGAAGTTTGAAGATAAATCAAACTGAGAAAGATTATCTGTGGTCGATCCGTTTCTTAATCTATAGTTATTTGCACCATCTGGTATATATCCCGGTCTATTATCTACAGCATGATCACCAGGATATAGTAAGACCGTAGTCTTACCAAATCTATCGTTATCAAGACCTCTTTGATATGAAAATCTAGACGATTCAATCAATGCACGCTGAATCGTTTTAAAGGGACGAGTCAGTGAATTGCCCTTATTTTCTATGCTGTCCGTGGCGTCTAAACTATTCGGGTCAACGTAAAGAATAGTACCACGAGTAGATTTCAGAAAATTATCTAATCTGGAAAGACCCATCTTATTACACTATAGTTCTGTTATGGATTATTTATCATAAGAAAAAAGGGCAACCCAAAACGGGTTACCCTTTTCGCACTTCCTTCACACCTTTATATATTAATCTTCTTTTAATTCGTTGTCAAGTATATATTCTACTGTATTAGCAACATCATTCATGGCATCACGCAATTCTTCTTGAGCTCCGGTATGTTGAGACATAAGTCTAGTTTCAGTTAGAGACCATCGCCATTGATTCATTTTTTCGTTACGCCACAAATTAATAATCATTTTTAATCTACAGGTAAAAGTTCTGGATTTTCTAGTTCTAACTCAAAACACATAGGGTGACACTCTTCTGCCATTAGGTACATTGAAGATTGATACATCTTCTCTGCATTCCATCTTGGATTAGAATTAGCTAATTGTATGACGCTTGGATTTGTTCTAGCAAGTTCTGGGAGTTCATCAAAGGTAAATGGCATATTTTGAATACAATATAACATTACTAATTGATCTCCTTCATGATCGTACCAAGCATATTTTGTTTCTATGCGGTATTTCATGGGTGTAAATTTACCCTAGAAATATTTAGGGCAATGCGAGTAGGGAGACTTGAACTCCCACGGGCATTATGCCCAACAGATTTTAAGTCTGGTGCGTCTACCGATTCCGCCATACTCGCAAGGAAACTTTATTCAGATTTCCAAGTTGCTGGATGAAGACTACAATATTCATTAAATGTAATTTTCATCTCTTTATCAGTCAATCCTGCGTTTTTTGCTGCCTTTGGAATATTCCACTTTGCCACAAATAACATTTCCATAGACTGTCGGGTTTCTGGTCTCATAATTGTTGCAAATTAAAATTTCTTCGTAAAACCCTTTAGGGTAAATTTTTGCCGGAATTTTTTCCCCGCTTTTATTGGAATCAAAGGTCATTTTTTCTCACAGAGGATTAGCATACGCAAGTATGTCTTCGCCAAGCACAGCACGGCACAATTCCAATACACTCATGAACTGGTCTACGGTTTCGCAGTCAAGAACCTTCTCATCACCTTGCTCAGAGTACAGGTAGAACTTACGCTTAACAGGGTCTACAACGCAGCGTGTGAGGTAGTCGTCTTGCATGGGGGGTCTTTTCTTACCTATGTATTATAGTGCAATCAGGACCCTGTGTCAAGCGTCTTGTTCAATTTCTAATGGCGGAATGTCCTTACGCATGGCATTGACAATAAAGTAGCAGTCAATTCTAGATGCAGTCCCAGACTTAACGTGGATGGTTCTGCCCCACACAATTTTATCAACCATCAAATCCTGAGTTGATCCAATTTGTGTTAAATGAACTGTAATTGTTTCTGGGTCAACTAAACCTGTCCAATAATCAGGCAATTCAATAACAGTATGTTCAGTTAAACGTCCACGAATATAAACACCTAATTCTGGTCCCACCAAGTACCCATGAAGAAGTCTTTTATTTTCTTTTGTTGGATGAGGAATATCAAATTGCATAGAGTGTCTTTACTTACCTACGTAATATAGGTCATTTGGTGGGTGATGTCAAACGTTTATACCAGAATGTACAACAAATCTTTCATTGGTTTCTTTATGACGATACGTTGGCATTAAACCAGAAGGACAAAACGTATCTAGTTCCAGATTCTACCTTACTGACATGATGTAGATACTCTCTATTGGAAAAAATTAATAACTTGCCTGCTTTTGGTTTCACATCATACCACACACTTCCATCAATATTATCAAATTGTGTGTGTCCTCCAACGTAATCATCATTTAAATAAAGAAATGCTGCGAGTAGATTAGGACTATACATTTCAGACTTATCATAATGAGGTTTCATAAATGTACCAACAGGCCATCGTATAAGACCACAATAATCCAACTGTATATCCTTATGAAAGGACTTGCAGATTTTAGTCACATTTGCGATAACATTAGCAAATAATTCATCCTTTGATAATTTAATGTCAACGGGTTTTACATCTCCACCAAGATAAATTGCACCATAATCACCGTCAGGTTCTGGTATATCAGGACCATAACTCAAACTTTCTTTAGAATTTGAATGTGTTACTGCTTCTAAAAAAGTATCATTTTGGTCAAGATGAAGATCAATGAATGGTTTACATAAAGTAGAGTTTAAAAACTCCTCTTCAATATAAAGTAATTTTTTCATTTTTTGTTATACCATATATTAAGGGCAAATCTTTCAGTTCCCTCAATCTTAGTGACATGATGTTTATAAACTGAATTAGAAAAAACAAGCAACTTTCCTGTTTCTGGTTTCACCTCATTTTCTTCAAATCCAGTGTGACCTCCGGTATAATCATCATTTAAATAAAGAACTGCTGCAAACAAGTCAGGATCCTGACCAGGTCTGTGTGGGTCAATATGTGGTTTCATAAATGTACCAACAGGCCATCTCACTACAGCCGCATAATCTATGATCACCCTATCATCAAAAATTTTACAGAGGTTTGTTACTCTATCAACTACGCTATTTTTTTCTTTCTCAAAATAAATTCCCTCAAGAGTTGTGAGATATGTGTTTCCACCTCTACTCTCATTACCGTATGGAAGTTCATCTTTATTTGATTTAGAAAGTTCTATTAATTCTTGACATTCACCAGGAGATATAAAATTCTCCTCAATATAAATTAACTTCTTCACTTAGTAATCGTATTTGGTGGTCCAGCAAATTTAGGGTCATTATAAATTGGATTCTCAACACCTGGTTTATAGTTAGGATCTGGGTAATCAAAGCAATCCTCACCTTGATACTCAACAATCAAAGGGTTGATGTCCTTACGTTCTGCATAGACATGATAGAAGCAGCTGATCGGCATTCCACCTCTGGATTGAAGGTAGATCTTCTCATCATCCCAACGCTTGATTATAATATCTTGATGAGCACCGATAGGTTGAAGTTGAACTGTAATACTCTCTTCATGTACTAAATTTTTCCAGTAACTAGGAAGAACGATCACCTCCTGATTTTTTACACGACCACGAATGTAGATACCAACCTCAGGTCCTTCAATACATGCGTAGCGGAGACGATAGTTATCTCTAGAGGGATGAGGAATATCGAATGGTTTTGGTTTACCGTCTGCTTCTACGTGTCGTGCTTCTAACCTTCCCTTTGATAGACAATCAACTGAACCAGTGACAAACACATCACCATCGACATAAAGTGCATCTGGTTTACCACCACTAACGTAAAGTGCATTATCTGTTCGTCCGTCAGTATTAATACGAGTATCACCTTCTACATGTAGACCATATTCATTTTTTCCATTTGTTTCAAAGCGTACATCACCTCTGACAAATAGTGCTTTATCATCTTTAGGAACTTTACAATCTTTATCGTTATTAGTATTTCTGGCGACCATCAGGGTGCCATCTTGATTGTTAAATGTAGTCTGATTTCCAAAAACAACAGGTCCTTCAGCATACATTGAACCATTAATCTTATTGGCACCCTCTTTAATCGCAGGAACGATTCCAGTTCCTACTTTTACTTGTCCACCAAAATTGGCGTCGTCTAAGTTAAATGACATTGTTAAACTTCACTACGTTCTTTTTGAATTTTTTGACCACCAACTTTGGAGTCTTTAAGTGCAACTGCATCAGTCACACCTCTAATTAGGGATGAATAGATAGTCATCCCAGAATTAGCACATATTTCTGCATAACCGGGAGTTACTAATCTATAGAAATTTGAGGCATTAATAAGGAATTTTTTAGATTCCATTTTAATGTTCTCGGTTGCAGTGACAGTCACATTACCCTTATTACCACCCTCTCCTGAAGCAGTAAGTTCAATATCTTTGGCATTCATTCTAATTTTACCATTTCTGGCATTCAAAACAATGTCACCATTGACTGCCTCAACGTAGATAGTTGTTTGACTTTCTACGTTTTTTTCACCTGCCTTAATTACAGTGTCACCAGGAGAGTTCATAATAGTATGACCTTTCCTCTCACCTGCTTTTTCAAGAGTCACATGATGAAGTCCATCTGTTGTCTCAAGAAGAACACCAGAAGTTGTAGCCCCATCCTTGTGGATATGACCAAACTTTATATTACCATGATCATTACCAATACGTTGACCAGTATAATTAGTGTTTGCGGTGCCTCTATTGTCTGCCCCCTTAGGATCAGATCCTGAATTTAAATGACTGGCCATATTATGTTATACTATCTGGTGTTCCTGGGATGTTAAGTCTAGGATCGTTACTACTTATGTCAGTACCCTGTCTGAGGATTGCGGAAGGTCTTGTGGTGACCACACCGTCGATGCTCTCTTGTAGTGTATCATAGACCTGTATGAGTTGTCCAGGGGTTTCATAATATCCAGCGAGACGAACACCATTTTTATAGAATACAGCGCCAAAGTATTCACGACCATTAACATATCCAGTTCTCTTAAGTCCAACAAGGTCTGTGACCTGCAGAATTTGATCTGGATCAACATCAAGAGGGTCTCTACGAACTCTAATGACTGGTCTAAATCTTGCATTTACACCTGTGGGTGATGACTGGAAGATGTTTGGATAATTTGTTATAGAAATACCAAGAGGAGGAGGTCCTCCAGGAGAGCTAGGGGTGAGAACATCAATAGGTAAATTAACGCCAAAAGTATCTAAATTAGGCGGGAAACACACCTTTGTTCCATCTTCCTTGATGATACATACGGCATCATTTGGACCATAATTGATGCCTGGATTCGTTGGGATAAGTTTTATAATTTCAAGAACTGCAGGGTAACCAGGTCCAGGAGGAGCAACATATCCATTTCCAGGATCTAGTGGTACGATATCACAAACTTTTCCAAGTCCTTTTGTCTCAAGTGGACATGGTGGTGGAATTAATATAGCAGAAATTCCTATAGGATTAACTGTCCATGGTCTATCTGCTGGTATAAGAATTTTATCATCAATATCTATAATAACATTAAAAACAGTAGGATTTGAGGCAAAACCTCTTTGAAGATCCTTATTGGTAAGTTCCATCTCAATTGTTCTACTACCTTCACTCGCACTAAAATTAATTTCCTTTACTTTATCACGGAATCTTGCCTCTGATATAAATGCACCATCAATTTTTACACTGAGTATATCATCCGCCTCAGATCTAATTCTATATCTTCCACTGACAGGAAAATCAACGTTGGTCCACTTCATGGTCCAGGTAGTGCCATTAAAGTTCGCCAAATAGTCTTGTTCATCTATAAACATGGGTGTTAAAAATGGACCCAAAGTTCCTGAACGATATGATGTTAATTTAGGTCCTTTGTATCTTACTCCATCAATTAGTTTTTTTCCTTTTTGTATTCGTTTAGGTTGATTAGGTTGATTGGGTTGATTAGAAGTTTCAGGAACTTTTCCCGACTCTTCACATATATCAACTACTTTTGTTTCCTTACCTGAACGTACAACATTAGGTCGCCCCAAAGGAACAAATCCTTGCTCATCATCATCTTTGTCAACTTGCCAATATGAAGTACCTCCTTCACTTACCCTATCAAATACACCTTTCGATTGTTTGTAAAGTCCAGGTTCAACAAGAAGACTCTCATTACTCCTCCATCTTGTTTCCGTAATTATATCTTTTGAAAAATCTGAGAGTCCGCTAATGTCACCAGCATCATATGCTTCTTTAGCAGTTTTATATAGAGATCCAGGATTTTGTTTTTTATTCCATGATATTTTCCCAATAGAGATAGAATTTATTGCTTCACCATCAGTAAATGGATTATCATCATATTTGAATTCAAGTGTTGCTTTTTTTCCAATTAACTTTTTACCATCATTAGAAAACACAGCATCACCAGATTTTATTGTAAAACTTGAGTCATTAAATTTACCGTCAGCATCAGAAAAATCTATTCTTTTTTTATCACTAGAAACTTTTATTTTTTTATTTCTAGGATGCAGACCCTTATAAACTATTAAAGTTTCACACTGTTTAACTACAGGAGTGACTACAGCAGCAGGAGGAGGAATTTGCTCGACCACCCAGTCTGCGGTGTTAAATATAGTTTTCTTAATTCTTTTTTGTTTTGTTTGTGGTCTATTTTCAACCTCAACAGTTACTGTGTGATTTCCTTTAGTCAAAGGGAACTTAACTGTTTGTGGTTTTTCAGATCCAAAACGTTCTAAAGTTTTTCTACTACCCCCGAATGAAGACTCAGAAAAATATCCACCTTGAAGAATAATTTTTCCGTCAATTAATACTCTACCACCATTATCAACGGTTCCCTTCATTCCATAGAAACCATCATATGGAATTTCTACGTTCCATGAATTAGTAAAAATAATACCACCATAAGCAGATCCTTTTGTAGAGAGTGGTGGAACTGGAGATATCGCAAAACGATTCATAAATTTAGACCAAGTTTTAGTCCCATTTGGTGCAGAATGCGTGACAGGCCACCAATTTTTGTCTCCATCAGAAAATCTACTGGACCAAATGGGATTATTAGGACATCTGCCTGGTGCTCTAGGGACTGGTTCTTGAGGAATTGGTGGAAGTGGAGGATCAATTGTCAGGGCAACACCCATTGGATTTTGATTCCAACTTTTTCGCGATAAAACTTTTTGAATTTCAGGAGTTGGAGATTTAATTTGAATAGCAACTGCCATAGGATTTCCTTCGGCAAGAGGTTTTCCTGGGATCTGCTCAAGTTCAACACGAATTCTATACTTACCTTTTTTAAAGAATCGAGTATCTATACTTCTACCAGTGCTACTACCCTGAGTAAATCCTGTTTTTTCGATGACAACTTCATCACCACCCCTTCCTACATTTCTAAGTCCATTACCTATTGCCTTTCTTCCAATACCATCGCGATTACCGATGTATATTTTAGCATTATCATCAACCATAGTAGATATGGTATAGTTTCCATCAACAGGAAAATCAATACTCTCCCATCTTATAATGTGAATACCAGCATATGAGTCAGTTGAAGCATTTGGTTTTTTAGGATATCTACTGACAACTTTACCAACTGCATTTTGTTTAGTAACATATCTTGGTTCTAACTCCTCTAATATTCTAATATTTGTAATATTAAGTAATCCGTTTTGATCATATCCATTAACAATGTTATCGTCAAATCCAACTGTAGTCTTATCAATGGGTTTAAATCCAGTCGTTGGACTACTACCAATTACTTTAATGGGATAAGTTTTACCACCAGTAAAGGTGCCAGAACCTGTAATAGTTTCTTTACTACTACCAGAATAATTTCCACCATCACCATCATCATCAAATAACTCTCTAATATCTCTTTGAAGTTTTAAATCATTATCATCTGTTTTAATTATAATCTCCTTAGCAAATACTCCTGAAATAGAAAGACTGTCATCGACTTTTAATTTAAAGTCAACTTTTATTCTACCGCCACCAGTTACCTTAAGAAATAATTCACTTCCATCTTTTACAATTGATGCTGCTGGTTTTGGTTGAGGTACTTCGACCTTAACTTCTTCTCTCTCTACTGCAGTAGGATCAAAAGGTAGAACACCATATCTGTTTATAAAATTAGAGTCTCTACCAGCATTTGGGTTTATTCTCCATAATTTTCTATCTGCCTTATTAATGTAATCAAGAGTGTTGAATACAACTTCTGGTTTATCTCCTGTGGATGTTGTTGATTTTCCTGATGGTCTTTCCGGTTTAGTTCCAGATGATTGTGAAGATGTTTTTGGACCTGTAACTTTAATAGTTTTTTTTACGCTGCCATTTTGTCTGTACCTTTTTTCCAGTGTTCTTGGTTCATTCTCTTCTTCATCTGAGAGGACAGTGTCAAATTTTCTCTCCCACACCGTGCCGCCAACTTCAATGTCGGTGATTGCCAGACCAGATATGCTCCCCGAATCATCATAGGTCATCTCAATAGTGATTGTGCCACTACCATCATATAAAAGTTTTTTACCATTTTCTGAGAATCTTGCATTTACAGTGGAAGATTTAATATCAAAGGTTGCATTTGTATCAAACCCATTTCCAATATTATCATCAATCCCAACAAGAGTGTTTGATTTACGTTTCAAACCTGAACCAGGAGACATTCCACGATAATCGATAAGCAACTCTCCTGCTCCCACCGGAGAGACTGTAGGAGCAGATGGTTGTGGAGATAGTTGTGGAGGTGGTTCTATCTTTTCAAACCGCTGTCTATTCGTTACATCACATCTTATTTTATGGACACCCGCTTTAACATTTTTCTTGACGGTTTTAGGGGCCCCTTGAAATCCTCTTAATTGAAATAATGATTCATTATCTAGATAAACTTCACCGACATTATCTGCCATTGCCTTGAAAATGTACTCACCATCATAAGGAAAATTTTCTTCATACACAAATGAATACTGAATTCCTGCGAAATCACTGCCAGGTACATTTGAAGGTGGTACTGGAGAGACAGCATATGAATTCATAAAACTATCATCAATTTTTTTTACAACTTTTGTATCTACTCTAAATTGACTAGAGTCTTCAAGTTGATAGGTTAAATCATAAGTGGTATGTCCATTTAGTTGTCTTTTGTTATCAGTTTTAAATTTACCTTGCGTTGCTTCTATTTGTAGGTCATCATTATCATTAGTAGATGCCGTAAAGTCTGCGAAAATTTTACTTCCATCTGTAAATTTTTTATCGAGTTCTTTTGCCTCGGCACCAAAATTTTTCAGTAATCCTTGTTCAACACCTTCGCCCTTAAATTCTCCTGATGCTCTAACAGTATAAACTGAGTTTGGTGATATTTTTATTTTTACTTTATTTTTTTTTCTTTCTTTAAAACTATCTGCTTTAATTTTAAATTTATGATCACCATCTTTCTCGATAAAAGTGAACATTAATCCTTTGTCTGCCTTACCTCCACCCTGAGTGAAGACCCTGAACTCTACCTCTTTAAAGTTTTCTTTTTTATTAGAAATTTTATTTACTTCTCTTGAACCACCCCATTTCCAATGCTGTACATCAAATTTAGATGTGTTTTTCTTATCGTTGCCAATTATTCTTACTGGTGTTGCTTTTCTTGTATTCCACCAACCATTTCTTAAAGAACTTAAAAACTTTTGGTAAGCATCAATTTCTCCTCTAATTGGATCAATCTTTAAAGATGCATAGAGATATGGATCCCACTCTCCTATATCCTCACCATCAGCACCAAATCTTCTACCAAAGTCTGCGATTTCGGGAGCACAACGTGAAAAATCATATTCTTCAAAGTCATCTTCACTTTCAAATGTTTGTAATGTTCCTACTTTATTAGGAGGACAGAGACTGGCAATAGCAACAGCACCAGCACCTACACCATCTAGGTCAACAATATTTACTTGAGGTGCAAATCTATATCCATATCCACCATCTATTAAATCTATCGCAAGAAGTGATCCATCATTACCAATAATTGGATTAGCAACCGCACCAACTCCACCACCACCATTAATGTAAACTCTAGGAATTCCTGGAGTTCCAGTGGCATCTGGTTTTAAGGATCCATCTGGATTGTAAATATCTAATCCAAATTTATTTTTACTACTATCGTCACACCCACTTGTAGGTATGGTTTTTGGAAGAAGATCATCCTCAGTGAGTCTGTTTACCTCATTAATATTAAGATATCTAATTAAATCTCTATTCTTAAAAATAAACTGAGTGCCAGGATTTAACTGAGCATACTTATTCGCTTCATATCTATTAATACCTTCAACGTATCCTCTATCAGTCGAAATATACCCGACCTTGATATCACAGATAGTAGCAGGACCGAAGAGGTTGAATGACATTATTGATTATACTTTGTCTTCATATTGAGTATTTATCATGAAATATCAAGAGAATCTATGGATGCTTGTCTTTCATCTTGCTCTGCTTGAGTCAAGGGTCTGTTCGTAATTTCTGTTGTTGATGGATCGATGGTAGATATACTACTATCTGATCCACTTGGTTTAACATTTTCCTGACCACTGGTGGGTTGAATGTAAGGAATATCTTCTTGACCTTCAGGAGTCTTAGCAGAAGGAACAGCTTTCCCAACTGCTGCTGGACTTGGAAGATTAGCATCGGGTTGAGCTGCTCCGCCACCCTGCAGTGTATAGTAATCATCTACAGGACAATTTGGTTCAAGTTCACAACCAAAGATATTTAGTTTGATATTTTCAAACCCAAATGCTGCGGTTAAACTTCCAGAAATATTTGGAACTTTATTTATGATACCATCTAGAACGCCACTGACTCCAGCGAGTTGTTTTTGAATATCATCAAGAAAATTATCCATGTTAGTAATGATGGAATTATTTGCCTCTTCAATCTCTGGTTGTGCAAACTTAAAAACTTGTGCAGTAATGCCTTCAGCATAACATGCAGGAACTTTAGGTGCCAGTTTTTTATAAAGCGCATCATCACCATTAGCACTTTCTGCTGCACGTTTTGCTTTGTTTTCTAAATCAGACAATCCTAATGCTTTATCAAGAATACCTCTCAGCATATCACTAAGTTTATTAGTAAGTTTATTATAAACACAAAGAATTAATTCGTTAAGAATCTTTTTCATATCAGCAAACTGATATCTCAAACTAGATGGCATTGCTGCAACAACTTTAGTCAGTGCTTGATTTAATTTTTTAGAAACAAATTCCATCACTTTATCCATCAAAGGTTTCGTGTATCTTGCAATTTCGTTTGAAACGTCATTGATAACTTTGCGGATATCATCCGTTACATTTGATACTCTATCAATATAACTCTGAAATGTGCTTATGTATCCTTCTACTTTTTTTACCAGGTTATCAAGGGCAGTTTGAATTGCTTTTGAATTTGATTCAGTAAAACTACAATTACTAAGGATAACACCTTTCTCTTGATACATACTATTTCTTTTTGTATCAGCTGCTGAAATGACTGTTACATCATCAACACCTTCAAGAGTGGGTCCTGATTCAACTGGAGCAATTGGAGAATTATTTTGTTTACTTCGATTACGAATACCCTGAGCAACCCTTTTCTTTTTCAGGTTCTCGTATTCAGGACCACCAGGTTTATAACCAAGTGCTTCTGCTTCTGCAACAGCACTCTGCATGTCAGCAAACTGCACATCAGATAGAGATTTACTTGGATCTAATCCATAGTTGTTAGCAGCAGATAATCCACCATCTTTTTGTGCTGTTTCTTTTATTTTATCAGCAGAAACATCCTCTTTCTGTTTCTCAACAGATTTTGGTTTTGTGACTCTTAGATCATCATCAGGAACAACTGGATTTGGACCACCCTCTGCGGGGACGTTAGGTGGTGGATTTCTACCCTCAGCAACACCACTAGTAGCTAAAGGTCCAGGTGTGTTATTGCTGACTCTATTATCACCAATCTTTGCAGATAATGGAACCTGGACATTATGTCCAAGCACTCCCATGATGACAGGAATTTGTTGATCCTGTCCATCAAGGAAGAATCCAAACACCATCATACCTTGCCTAAGGTTTGAGGTGTGAGTAGCAGAGGTTTGACCACCACCACCCGTAACCGGATACATTATCTGTGCC
>Ga0181379_1000427_pt1 | contig 21099 bp, 34 predicted proteins | sample 2SPOviralmetaG_FD_130115 | JGI IMG/M metagenome (GOLD analysis project Ga0181379, IMG submission 130115) | Marine viral communities from the oligotrophic San Pedro Time Series (SPOT) site, San Pedro Channel, CA, USA - 2 SPOT_SRF_2009-07-10 | ecosystem: Environmental > Aquatic > Marine > Strait... | reverse complement strand
CTTGAGTTCCGGAAAATTCCACCGCCCGCGACGGGCATCCAACAAAATAATGTGATCAGGGCCACCCTCCTCGGGCTTAAATACCCCCCAAGTCGTAATCGCACTGTAATCCGCAGTCTCTTTCTTCGAAAACGCCGTGTCATACGCCTGCAAAATGTAATCCAGCCGTGGAATCTTCTCCTTGTCCCAGTCCTGCCACCACTCACGTTTGATAATCGCAGATTCCGACGCCGTAGGCTGCTGCTGCCACTGCGCGTTCCATTTGCCAACAGGCAAAGACGCCTTGATCGACAACAACGTATCTTTGTCCCAGAACTCCGGCCATAACGGCTTATTACTGGGCATAATCGCAGGGAACTCTACGACATCCCACTGATCCGCCATCTTATCACCAGTCTGAGCCTGCAATAAACGACCAGTAAGATCCTTCTTACCCCAACGAGTCATAACCAGAATAATAGAACCCCCTGGCTGCAAACGCTGCCGTGGACCAGAGGTGTACCACTCATACGCGTTGTCGAACGCGCTCTCGCTTAACGCATCTTGCTCCGAATGCGGGTCATCAATGATGAGTAAATCCGCACCACGACCCGTAATGGCCGCTCCAACACCCGCCGCAAAGTATTCAGCACCCTTGTCAGTGCCCCACTTACCCGCGCCCTTGTTATCTTCCTTGAGGTTAGTCTCTGGAAAAACCTCTTTATACGCTGGATCATCAATCAAATCCCTTACTTTTCTACCAAACCGTACCGCCAACTCAGTGTTGTGCGTAGCCTGAATGATCTTTAACTTCGGATTCCGCCCCAAAAACCACGCAGGCATCAAATAACTGGCAAACTCAGACTTCGAATGACGAGGCGGCATATTAATAATTAACCGCTTTAACTCGCCCCTCGCTACCTGCTCCAACTTTTCCGCAATAACCCGGTGATGACGACCCTCAATGAAGTTCTCATACACATGATGAGCAAAAGGCATGAACTGATCATGCGCCTTTTCCCTCAAATCCAAGGTTTTCTTAGCCTCCGTTAAGGCTAAGATCTCTTTTAACGCTTCTTCAGGTAATGCCTGTAAATTCATTACCTAAACGGATCTATGTCCGTTGGCATACCAGTAGTGAATCTAGCATCAGGACCTGCGATACCCAAAAGGCCCCCGTATTCACTTGGCATAAATCCTCGATTCACAGGGCCTGTAATTTCAGGCATCGGCACAACCCCCGGAAACAACGGCGGAACCCCAACCGTAACAGGCATCTGCGTATAGTCCGGAGAGCCAACAACCGTCGGAACCTCAACCGGTTCAGGGCGTGTTAAATCCGGAAACCCCGGAACCACAGGAGGAGTTCCGCCAGTAACATCATCCGCTGGAACACACGCATTCGTCACCGTATCCATCCGATACCCCTCCGGACAAGGATCCGCAGCAGCAGGCAACGTGTACGGCATCGAGTCATCCCCAGCGGGGGGAGCGCCACCACCAAACATCTCTTCCTCCTGACGAGCTATACCTCGTCGCGTTGCCGCCATGTATTCTTCAATCTCTTCTTTCGTATATTTTCCAGAGTCCACAAGGTTTCTATACTGTTCTTCTAAAGATGTTAACGGACCCCCAGCGGTAATCCCCATTTGATAGTTACCAATAACACTACCAATAATCGGAATATTCCTAAGAGTGTCCATAATACCGCCACTCGACGGCCCCTGTCTACTCGTTAGTCCCCGCATACTCGCTGGGCCCACGTTATACGTCGGAACTCGTGCCGCAATTTCTCGCTGCCTTTCCGTCGAGGTCATGGGAGCTCCAATTTTCTTCGCAGCAGCAGCAGCAGCATCCCTTCCTGCTTGTCCTCGCGCAGCAGCCGCCGCTCGTGCCGACGCCGCCGCCGCAGCTTGAGCCGCCGCCGCCTGCGCGGGAGTTGGACCCTGATTAGAGCCCTTATCCATACGAGCCCTAGCCTGTGCTGTCGTTTCCTCCGCAGGACGAGGTCTATCATCACGTTGAATCTCTCGATCCATTGCCGCTTGTTGCCTTGATGCAGTGCTTTGGCTTCGATCCCGAGAAATCGTGCTCGGGTTATAACTACTGTTATAAACACGATACGCAGGAACTCCGCCCGGACCCGGCTCACCACTCCCACCATAAGCCCGCAATAAATCCGCCTCAAACGGGTTTATATACGCCAAATCATGACGCTGACCACCAATCGTCGTCTGACGGGGAACTCCGCCACCACCTTGAAACTTCTTCATTCGAGTTCTCCTTCAACTCTAAGCATAATAACCGCGCATCGCACCACCAAACGGACTGCTCTGCGGAGGCGTCGGATAACCACCCATCGACGGCATCGATTGCGGCGGACCATATGTCGAAGGCTGCGGATAAAAGGAACCTAGTCCACCACCGCCCATGCCCATCATAGGATTAAAACCACCGCCCATGCCCATCATAGGATTCATTCCCATAAACGGACTGTAACCACCCATGCCCATGCCGCCCATCATAGGATTAAAGCCGCCACCCATGCCCATCATAGGATTGTAACCGCCCATGCCCATTCCCATACCTCCCATCATAGGATGGAACGAGCCCATTCCCATTCCCATAAAAGGATTCTGGTACGGCATAGGACGCTGAGAAGACCCCATAAACATCTGACTGAATAACTGACTCGCCTCCGGATGCTCCGATTCCAACTTCGTTGCAAACTCCTGAAACATCGGCAGCTTAGTTAAACTCGCTAATCCGCTAAACGGCATAGGACGTTGCGTCATATCAGGCTGTGGCGATATGTCGGTTCCAGCCGAAACAGGAGGCGACACCCCACCACCGCCCGGTTGATTGCTGATTCCAGCAATCGGATTAGTCTCTGTTGTAGGACCAAACATCCCGGGAGTAGGGCGAGCATATGGATCAATAGGTTCCGTCGGGGTAGGCGGTCTGTTGCCGGGGACGTTCGGGCCGCGAGTGTCAGGCATGCCCGTTGCATCTTTTAAGTTTCCAGAAACGCCAGAATTGGGCAGCAGCCCACCGCCCTTCAACGCTTCTTCAGGTGTAACGCCCGCTAAAGAGCCGAGAGAAACTTTATTTCCAAAAGCATCCGATAAAAGTGCCCCGCCGCCATACCCCGCAGATTCCGCAGCGACTAAATTAGCAGGACGACCAAACTTTACAAAATCCTCATAACTCATCTCCTCGCCCGGAGCTATATAACGACCCATGTCCCCCGGATCTCGAAGAGTACTCTTGAACGCATTGAAATCAGCCCTGTCAGGACCGCCACCGGGGTTTTGAGCGACTATCGGGCTAAGGGCTCTCTCTTCCGGAGTCATGTTTATGTCCGCCAAAATCCTGCCAACCGATGCGCCAAGACCCGTGTTAATCGGGCCGGTGGATACGCCCAACCCTCTACCCGGCATAAGATTTATTCTACGAAACTCTTCAAAACCCATTTCTCCGGGCAAAAGTTCCTGACTTAACATCCCATTAGCACGGGCTTCTGCCGCCGCCGCTCTTGCTCTTTCATAGGCGGGTTGAATATCCGCTTCTGCCATTGCGGGAGGAAGCGACCCCGGGTTCGGAATAGCTGGAATGCCGCTATCGGAACTGCCACGCATTCCGGGCCTCGGTCTTCTTGGATCATTAACAAAAAATCCATCTGCAAGAATGTTGTCCATCGGACCTTGCGACATGCTTCCGTAGCCATCATTGCCTAAGCCTGTAAACCCTTCGAACCGAGTTCCCTTATAAGGATCCACCATTATAACTCCCCTCCTAAGCTGCCTACACCCTGAAAATTAGGCATCGAAACCAACCCCCCAGAAGCCTTACGATCAATAACCCCAGTGTCTAAAACCCCAATGTGAAAATCATCCTTCGATCCACCCTTTACACCAGTAAATCCCGCACCACGCAACAAATCAGATAAATTCCTCCGATCCGAGGACATCGACTCCAATCGTAAACCCCAGGTCAACGACTTTAAATCATCCAAAACCTGAGCAGAATTGTTGAAATCTATAGTCTTAGTCTCTAACACAGGACCTTCCTCTCCAGAACGCCGATATCTGTGATACTGAACCTGAGCAGTGTTACTGTCCTTGTCAAAATCTACCTTAACACCACGACCCGACGCATCCTCTAAACCACTCAATACAGATAACGTACCAGCCACACGCTCCTCCGGAATAGGCAGCCGCTTATCCCCGCGTAAAAAATTACTCGTGTCTAAATCCGCCTCAATAACACGAGCCCCAGGATTTAAACCCTCCGGATACTTCCGACCCTCACTGAAATATGTAGCTAAACCAAAATTTCCAGAAGGAAGAGCCTTCTCAGGATCAAACTCGTCAAAATCAGCACGAGTAGAATGATAACCACGAACTATATTACCACCCGAAGAACCCACAACATTCGGACTATAACCACCACCACGCAACAAATTAAATCCCGCACCACCGCCAGCCAAACCACTAGCTAACATCATCGCAGAAGTACCGTCCCCGCCAGAAATCCTGCCGTATAAATCCTCCAAACCAGCATCCGCAGAACGAATAGAAGACTCAGGATCACGAAACAAAGAACCTATACCAGAAGATAAATCACGAAACCGCTCCTCTAAACGATTCGCACCATGCCGCGCAAGAGTTCCCAAAAAACCACGATCCCCAGACAAATACTGATCACGCAACGCCTGCCGACGCTCCTCACGGTAATCACTCTCAAAACTATCCATGTCCACGGTACTCGGCCCTCGCTCCTCGGCTGTCGGATGCAGTTTATAACAAACCCAAATGAAAATATAGGGGCGATTTTTCTCGGCACTTGTGCACTGGACACAAGTCCAATGAAATTACCCCCGAATGATTTTACAAAACCATGTATATAAGTCGTATATAGCAGCAGCACCCCCCAAAAAGGGGGGTGCGGGGGTCGGCGCCCGCGACGCGGGCGGGCGCGGGCGGGCGGAGTAACCCCCAAAGATGGCGCCGGATGGATGAAATTAATTGATAAAACTTGTAATTAATTGAGTTTTAGGTGTTGACTATCTGATATTCATGCTCTACATCTATAGATGTAGCAAGGACGCTACGGTCAATAAAGGAAAGAAACAATGGACAAGATCGAAACACTCGGACGGATCGCGGAGCTCGAAGCTCAAATCAAAACGGCCACCAAAGAACGCGATGAGCTGCGCGTAGCATCAGTAGCCAATGGCTGGGCTACATGGTCATACACGGTCCGGATGAGCGCACCATCGCTGGCATGGTGGAAAGAGAACCGCCCAACAGTGTGGAAGAAATACGCTAAGGAAACATCAGTTAAGAAATTCACACTGGTATAATTCAACAGGGGGACCACGGTCCCCCACATTCAACAAAGGAAAGAACAATGGAAACTAAAGAAAAAGAAACAACACTAGGAAACAAACTAAAGTTTAAGCTCGAGTTCATGATGATGATGCTCATGTCGGATCGACGCGACGAAGCTGCGAAGATGTATGATCAGCTGATCGAAGAGTTCGACAAGCTTGCATAAAAGACTTGTAGCCCAGATGGTACTGGGCTACACTCTACTTGTTCAATTAGGAAAGGAAAGAACATGTCTAGATCAATCAACACAATCGCGAAAGAGATTAGCGCAGACTGGAAAAAAGTTTACTTTGGCGCTGCGCCTTATCTTGACGCGATGCACTCCCTTAACAGCATAGAAGACAACTACATCTATGATAGCGGCAAATCCGTTGTGCGTTACTTTCTGGCGAACGCTGGAACATGGCGCGGAGATACCGCCCGTCGCGTCAAGACTGAGTTAAAGGCTATGCTCTAATCAAACCCCGCCCCTGGCTGCTCCGATATCTGGAGTCTACGCGCCAGGGGCTTTTCAATAAGGAAGGAAAGAACAATGGAAACTATATGGAACATCACGCTGGGCTTTGTCATGGGCCTGATCATTGCAACCGTGCTCTTCGGGCCCATCATCATGGGCTGGGTATAACGCCATGAAAATCACAAGTACAATCGAAAGCGGATGGCGCTACGTTTATGACGAAGACTATCAGCGAGCACAATCATATGCGGATAGATTGGTTAACGCTGCGAGTCTTAACCAATGGCATGACAATCGAGGCACACGAGGCTGGCCCAGGGTATCCCTACCCTGGGAAAGAAAAGAAGATAACTTGCTGCTGCGACTGCTGCGCGAGTTCGATGGGCGGGGAAAGAAAAACGTCATCGAGCTATGTATCGCCCAATCACTAGGACGCACCCCAGTATCAGTTCGCACTCGTATCAACGCTCTTCGATAACACAGAAGAATCCCCTGGCTCTTGGGTCAATGAGCCTCTTTCCTTCGGGCCCAGGTGCGCAGCGCCTGGGCCTTTGGCGTTCGGGCCGCAGGGCGCAAGGCGCAAGGCTCGCTCCGCTCGCAAAAAATATGTCAAGGCGCAGGATCGTTGCCACTTGGAAACCTTTGGCAAGTGACAAATAAATTGTTGACAGCTTGGTGGCTATATGCGAACATGAGTCATAGGCAATCAGGCCTATCTCAACAAGGAAAGATGTTATGAGAAAATCTTACGTTTCAGAAACCACCCTGAAGGTTCAAGTCGAAATCGATCTGGGCGAAATTGAAAACCTGATCAGCAGCTTGAGCAATGTGGACACCGCGGATGGTAAAAACTGGCGCGCCAAAGAACTGGTGAGTAAATTGCAAAAGCTCAAGCGCGATGCTGCCGAGGAAGCGCGGCGCGGATTTGAGCGGATGTTAGAGCAATCTTAATTAGGGAGGGGCGGGCCAATAAGCCCGCCCATTTTTTATGGCACATGGAGATCCAGCAGATCGAGGCGGCGCCGATGCTTACTATGGCAGGGCAATTGATCCGCATTACTGGCCCGAGGGAACGTACAAAGGCAAGCGGGTCGAGGCGAAGCAGATGACCGCAGCACAATGCGAAGAGTATTATCAGGCATACTTGGCGCAAGACTTCTTTAAAGACTGGGGATATGAATAACGCCAGGGCCCTTCGGGGCCCTTTCGCGTCGCGCCTTGGCGCTGCGACATAAAACAGAAAAGACAAGGCGCAGGGCGCAAGGCGCAGGATCGACGCGCAGGACGCAAGGCGCAGGAAAAATAAAACTTGCGGACCACTTGCAATCTGCTAAACTCTAAGCATTCAACAGAGAAGGAAACAAACACCATGAAAAGCGCAATCATCTACAACGGGCCGAGCCTATTGGATGGTCAACCAATCGTTGTTATCGCGACATATTCAAACCGCAACACAAAGACGGGAACGGTCGTTCAAACTTACATCTTGTGCCGCGACACGAACCCGCTTGAAGCTTCAAAGACCGGCGCAGATTTTTCAATTTGCGGCGATTGCACAATGCGCGGCGAAGTAACAACGGACCCGCAACGCAAGCAAGCAAAGGGGCGCCGCTGTTACGTTAACTTAGGGCAAGGCGTCTTGATCGTTTGGAAAGCATTCCAGCGCGGCGTATATAAAGACGGGCCCGCTCGGGTCATGGGCCGCGGTCGTTTCGTTCGCGTCGGAACATACGGAGATCCCGCGGCGGTCCCGTCCCACGTTTGGGACGAACTTCTAAGTGAAGCGGATACTTGGACAGCGTATAGCCACCAATCCGGATTCCGTCCCGACCTCGCGATGCAATCCGCCGATGATCATGCGCAAGCGGTCGCGCATTGGAAACAAGGACACCGGACCTTCCGAGTCATTGCGGATCTTGGCGACCTAGACAAGGCGAACGAGGCCCTTTGCCCTGCATCAAAAGAAGCAGGGCGCCGCGCTCAATGCACCGCCTGCAAATTATGCAAGGGCTCGAGCCTAGCAAAATCAATCGCAATAGTGGAACACTAACAAAAGGGGCTTCGGCCCCTTTTTTATTTGTCCAACGCGCCGCTGCGCCTTGCACCGCGGACCGCGGACCGATAACATCAAGGCACAGGGCGCAAGATACCTTCCAAAACAGGGCGCAGGGCGCAGAACAAGGACGCAGGACTGTCAACGCGCAGGACGCAGGGCGCAAGGCACCCCTGCTCAAGGACCTCGGGCCCCTGATCCCCCCCAAATAAAAGTATATCACGCTCCTTGGCCCTCTTTACCAAGAAGAAATTCGCACCACCGCGAGCCCAATATGCCATATTCCAAGCAACTTGATGAGGCGAGAGTTTTATTGCGTTGGAGTTCGCTACCTTCAACTCCATCCAGAAGGGTAAGCCGTCCCATACTAAATGTACATCTGGCACCCCGCCACCGTGCTTGTTTTCAATCCTTGTCGCGAAGCAATTCTTCGGAAGGTTTGTCCTCAATGAGTTCCAAAAATTCGCCTCCGGCCCCTTGCTCATCTGGTGTGATATCCTTTGCTGTTCCTTCTATCACAAAAGCTTGGGGGTATTGCTTTTGCAACGCCGCCAAACGGGCAGTGATCTCATCCCGTGACATCTGATCTATTGTGTTGATCTGCTCCCGCCTATCGACAGTTAAGCCACCCAAAGCAGAGCGGATCTTCTCGGCATTGATAGCCGCAGAAAACTGGCCCGCCTCTTCGGCGCCCGCTGACAGTTGATACAGCCGTTGAAGCTGACCAATAGTGGAGACGCCATAGCGTCGTTGTCTCTCCTCTCGGAGCTCGGTTACATATTCTAAAACGTGCGGGTAGTCTCGCCCATTGAGAAGCTTGGACGCACTGGTGTTGGCAACCTCGGCAGAATAACCTGCCTTGCGGGCTGCTTCAGCGTTTGAGTATATGCCCTCGACAATGTGCCTTGCGAAGGTGCGTTGTCGGTTGGTCAGCGTCCGACCGTGCTCCTCCTCGATCTTCTGTTCAAGCTTTCCCATGGTCACCCCGTTGTTGTTATCCAACAATCTATACCAAGTGATTGGCTCTTTCAACTTTCCTATATAGCGATTTTTTCCCAGCGAAGTGTATCCAAGTGTAACCAGATGTATCCAGATCTGGGCTGTCTAAGCACTATAAATAAGGCTTGGATACGTTTGGATACGGTGGATACGGTATATTTGAATGAAAAAAAAAAAAAAACAAAAAATCTCTGGGGAAGTGTCTATAGTGTAACTCGCGTAACCGCTGCTTGCAAAAAAGTCCTTGACCCGAGGACCGAGGTGCAATAGCTTGCATGTATTCAACAAGTAATCAAGGAAGGAAAGACTTATGAAACTTGAATTAAAATCTATTAAGCATACTGCGTGGGCTTCTGAGGAGACTCATTGTTATCAGGCCAATCTATATGTGGATGGCAAGCCTGTTGCTGTTGTGAGCAACGACGGTCATGGTGGTTGTGACCGTGACTATGATCATCCTAAGTTCAAGGGTGACAGTCGTGATTACCGTGCGGTAATGAAATCTATTGAAGAGTATTTTGAATCGTTGCCTCCTTCACCTTTCAGTTATGAGGGTGCGGATGGTGTTATGGTTCATGATACTTTGCCTCAGACGTTGGAGGCGTGGTGTTGTGATCAAGTCAATGATTTTTTGACGGGTCGTGAATTGAAGCGCAAGATGAAGAGCACTTTGTTGTTTCAGAAGGAGGGTTCGGATGATGTGTATGGATCCAAGTATTATCCTACTGTGACTGATGGCTCGTGGGTCAATGGCCGTCGTATTTTGAACGACATGCCGTTTGCGGAAGCGTTAGAGATTTGGAAGGCGACATAATGGTTTTGCCAAATTTAGAGTTTGCTGTGTTGCGTGTTGCAATTGATCACATGATTGAGCATCTGGAGGATATTTGGTTGGACAGTGATGCGGAGCCTTGGGAGCATGAGGAGCTTCACAGTAGGTTGGAAGCCGCCAAGCGATTGAAGGAGCGGTTTTCATGAGTGCTTATTACAACGAGATAGATCCTTATGCGGCGTCATGGTTGCGGGAATTAATTAAGGCGGGCCACATTGCTGATGGTGTGGTTGACGAGAGGAGTATTAGTGATGTCAGACCAGAAGAGCTTTTTGAATTTACTCAGTGTCACTTCTTCGCGGGGATTGGAATCTGGAGCCACGCGCTCCGCTCCGCGGGATGGGAAGATGACAGGCCTGTGTGGACGGGCTCATGTCCCTGCCAACCTTTCAGCCAGAGCGGCACAAGAAAGGGGGTGCTTGACGAGCGGCACCTCTGGCCTCACTGGCACCACCTCATCGCGGAGTGTCGCCCTTCAACGATCTTTGGAGAGCAGGTTGCGAGCAAAGACGGGCTTGGTTGGCTCGACCTTGTACAAGCTGACATGGAAGGAGAGGACTACGCCTTCGGGGCTTTCGATTTGTGCTCTGCGGGCTTCGGCGCCCCGCACATCCGGCAACGGCTTTGGTTCGTGGCCGACGCCGACGACGCGGGATCACAAGGGCGGTTACATGGGGGGTCGGATACGCAACGGCAAGATCAGCACGGACACGTTGGATGTGGCGGCTCAGTTGGTGGGATGGCCGACGCCGAATGCGACGAACAACGGTCGGGGCGAGGATCCGGACGCGAAGATCAAGCGCGGGATGAACGCGGGGTTGAATCCTGCGGACGCGGCGAGGTTGGCGGGGTGGACCACACCATCAGCCTCGGACGGGACGCGGGGCGGCAGTGGGATCACGGCCAAGATGTCGGGGAGCAGTCTAACTCAGATGTCGAAGATGGCGGGTCCGATAAGACTAACGGCTTCTGGGGAGATGTTGACTGGCTTGGATGCAGGGATGGAAGGTGGAGGCCAGTTAGATCCGGCACATTCCCGTTGGTTGATGGGGCTACCTCCCGCGTGGGACGATTGCGCGCCTATGGCAACGCGATCACGGCGCAAGTCGCGCAAGGATTAATTGAAAGTTATATGGAGACAGAGAATGCCTAAACACACAGCGCAATACATGATCGACGGTGCTTCGGCGCAGATTGAGATAGTTGAAGCCGTTCCAGATCACGGGGGTATAAAAGGCTATTTTAGAACCCTTGCTCTTGCTGATTTTTGTTGGGAGGGGGATCCAGACTGGCCTGTCTTTGTGGCACAGGTCACATCAGTTGCGGATTGTATGTTTGCAGAGTTTAACAATGAGGTTGAGGAAAACGTGACGCAATACATTCAATTTAAAACGGGAGGTGTTTTGTAATGCCTAATCATTGTTATCAGAGTGTGTACCTTCACGGCCCGACCCATTTGATCCAGCACTTACATGCTGCGCTATCGAAGCCGGAGCCTGAGTTTTGCAGCACGATTGCGCCCATGCCGTTTGAGGTGTGGGCCCACGAGGAGAGGCGTCCTGATCAACTCATGCCTGACTGGTACGAGTGGCGTGTTGAGAACTGGGGTACGAAGTGGGATGTCTGCGAGGTTGAGATTATTGAGCCTTTGGCGCATGAAGATGTGTTCGACAAATCGTGGTTTTCGTTCCGCTGTTGGACGGCATGGGGTGCGCCTATTCCGGTGTGGGATAAGTTGCATGCGATGGGCATTGAGGTTCAGGCTGATTATCAGGACGAGGGTGGTATGTTTGAGGGTGAGTATCATCACGGCGAGGATCGTTCGTGGGATCCTGAGATTAAGGAGGAGATGGAAGATGTCTAGTTTACCGTTGAACCAAGAGCAGTTGAAGAATTTTATTTTGCACCATGTACATCTGTGGGCGCAGGAGAGTGTGGAAGAGCACGGCGGAGAGTTGTGGGAGGCAATGGATGTAGAGTTCAGTTCCTTCTATATACAAATGGCGGACAAGTTACGCAACGAGGTGTTGCCTGAGTTTTACAAAGAGGAGGCGGCGTGATGAGTAAGATGAAAGAGTTGTTGATCGAGGAGGAGAAGAAATGATTAGAGAATTTTGGAAACGGCTGACGCGCAAGCGTCGGAGCAATAAGAAGCTGACGCGCAAGGAGCAGATCTTGGGTGAGTTGGACCGAGGAGCGGGGACTGCGAAGCAGTTGTCGGACCGCACGGGATTGAAGCTTACGATTGTTCGGGCGACGATGACCCAGTTACACAAGGCTGGTTTAATTGTGGACACTGGAAAGAAGTCTGGACGCGAGGGCGTTTGGATTGTGAAAAAAAGTTCTTGACTAACGCGCAGAGCGCATGTCACAAACAAGTTACTATCAACTAGAAGCCAAGTAAGGAGAAAACACATGGCAACGAAGAAAGCACCACAAGAGTCTGCATTGGAAATTCAACCATTGAAGCAGGGTCGCGTTAAACTTCGGATGATGGGCACTACCCCGTTGTATTTCAACAGCATGAGCAGCAAGGCTATGCGTGATTTGTTGATTGGTGGGGGTCGCAAGACTGCGGCGCAGAAGAAAGAGATCAAGCACAACCCTGAGCAGGAGTTTCGTGATTCGGTTTACAAGAAGTCTTTTGGGGATACGTTGTTATGTTTCCCTGCTCCAGGGGTCAAGGGCGCGATGGCTACGGCTGCGTTGGAGACTGACGGGATTACGAAGACGAGTGTGCAGCGGTTGATTTTTTTACCTCAGACGCATGTTCAGATATGGGGCAAGCCTCAGTTGAAGATTGACATGGTTCGCTCTGCGGACATGAACAAGACGCCGGACATGCGGACGCGGGCTTACTTGCCTCGTTGGTGTGCGGAGGTTGACATTGCGTATGTTCAGCCGACGTTGAGTGCGTATTCGATTGTGTCGTTGTTGACGAATGCGGGATCGATTGTTGGGATTGGAGACTTCCGACAGGAGAAGGGCCGAGGATCGTTTGGCACGTTCCAAGTTCTGACTGAGGACAGCATGGGTTCATTTCAGAGTGATTGGGATGAGTTGATGTTGGAGGATCGAGCGGTTCAGCAGGATGCGATGGACAACCCTGTGTTTGCGGATGAGCAGACTGAGGAGTTGATGCAATTCATGGCGGAGGAGAGATCCCGCCGTGATATTACTTTAGTTGCGTAAGAAGGATCGGGGGCCGCGAGCCCCCATCCATTTGGTCAAGGTTAGACGGTCTGGGTGAGGTGCGGTCGAGCACGTTCGGTTAGGGCGGGGTACGGTCCGGTTGGGTCAGGTTTGTTAAGGCGGTCACGGTGGTTTAGTTCGGGTTGGGCGTGGTAGGTCAGGTAAGGTAAGTCGGTCTAGGTTGGGTACGGCGGTGTGTGTCGGGTTGTGTTGGGTCAGGGTTTGTTACGGCGGTCATGTTGCGGTTCGGTTGGGTCTTATAAGGCTCGGTTGGGTCGGGTGTGTTAAGGCGGTCGGGGTCACTCTAGGTGAGGTGTGATGTGTTCGGTTAAGTTATGGTCACGGTAAGGCGGTCGGGGTGAGATGTGTTTCGGCTTTATTGGTTTTGGTATCGTATGTTAAGGCGGTCACGGTTCTGGTCGGTTAAGTTGCGTCTGGGTACGTCGAGGTGTGGTACGGCAGGCTAAGGCGGTCAAGGTGTGTTGTGTTCGGGCATGTAGATTTTCGGTGAGGTATGTTCGGGTGAGGCACGGCGGTCAATTAAACAGCTATATAAGGAGAAAAGAAATGGCTGGTTTTCCAAAGAAAGAACGTCAAAGAATTATTGACGAATATCTAGCGGCATCTGGGAACAACATGTTTGTTCCGCACGAGTTTGTGGATTGGTTGGGTGGACAGCCTGATCATGAGGCATATGATTGGTTCTATGGTATGGATGATGCGCAAGCTGCGCGTCAACATCGGATCCAGTTGGCTCGTCAGATGGCGAGTGGTCTAAGGATCGTGGTTCAAGACACGACGACCAATGATCAGGTGGTTAGTTTATCGGTTCGTGAGTACCCTACGTTCATCAGTCCTGTGAGTTTACGCAAGAGTGGTGGAGGGTATGAGCGGTTTGATCCTGATAGCAGTGATGCTCAACAAGAATTACGCAGACAGGCGGCGACGGCTATGGCATCTTGGTTATCAAGATATCGTGGGTGTGCTGAGAACATCGGTTTGGACATGGGTCCTTTGGAGGATATTGCTCAGACGTTGCGGGGTGTTGAGGAGGAAGTTGCGTGATTGAATATTTTACAGCGTTGGTCCTGCATTATGAGGTGCAGGACCATGAGATGGAGACGGTGGTTTGGTTTGAGAACGAGGCTCAATGTCAGGCGGTCATGGATCAGGACATTGCGATGCCGTTGTACGATGAGCTTTATAGTTTGTACGGCAACAACATCATGATGTTTTGTGAGGTGACCGATAAACCATCGAGGGTGGTACGACCGAAGATTAGGCCGGAGGGACTGGGCAATGGGTGACAGTGATTTAACTACATTCCAAGCGGCTCAGTTGAACTGGCTCAAGCGTCAGGTTGATGCGTTACAGGAGGAGCGGTATCGCAGAGATGCGAGGCCCAATGTACAGCGTGAGTTATTCGCTGCGCGTGAAGAACTGGATACATATGTTAAGAACCTTCGTGAAACGGGCAAGCAGATATGAACACACACAAGCGTGATAAGTACGAGGACATTTATCGTCAGGCGTGGTTGGCGCAGAACATCAAGGACAAGGCAGACAATCCGCGTTGGAATGGTGGGATAAGCAGCAGTGCGTTGAACGGGTTCACGAAGCATACGTCGGTGAACAAGGGTGGGCGTCCGAAGTTGTCGTTATCCAAGGATGCGGTGATGTTAAACAAGTTGCTGCAACGTGAGATTTCTTTAAACGATGCGGCTGACATCTTGGGCTTGACCGTTAAGTCTTTGCGTCAAATTAAATCAAGATACGGGTTACCAAGGAGCAAGGATGAAAAACCTTCTGACGTACATTCCAACGCGGATTAAAGAACTGAACCAAGAGATCGATGATATACTGTGGGAAGACACCGCGGATCCGAGGATCGAGCAGTTGGTAGAAGAACTCAATTATTTAAAGAGCCAAGAAGAGAAAGGAGAACTCTATGAGCCAGACTTTTGAGACGAAGAAAAAGTTTCAGTCGGAAGAGATGACTGTTTTGATAGAGGATCTAACTCATTCCGACAGTGCGTTCGGTGTGAATGAAGAGGGTGACGGGGTGTTCTTCGGCACCAGGATCGTTGAGAAGATGGAGCTTGAACCTGGAGACGAGGTTACGGCGCACTGCATTCCTAATTATGTGGACAAGCGGGACGAGATACCGTGGCGCTGCATAAAGATTTCCCACAAGAACGATTAACTTGCAACTTGTCCTCCAGTGGGTTAGAAGTAACCAACAAATGGAGGACAAGCTATGGCTCGTAAGAAGATGAAAGAGAAAGACAAGCAGCAATTTCAGAATGTTGGCTTGATCAAAGAGGATCATGACCTGCTTCGCAAGTTGGCGGACGCAGAGCAGAGGTCCATGGCACGACAACTATCTGTATTGATTAGAAAAGCTATTGCTGAATTAGAGACGGCTTGATATACTTTACCTACTGCTCGAATAGGTTCACGCCTGTGGCCTTATTTGCCCTCATTAACTAACCCCGACCCGGCTAGGATTCGCACTGCAACGGTTGGGGTTATTTTTTTGCCTCATTAGATTTGCCTTTTTTGCCTGCGATTTGGTAGTCCTTTTCTTTGGAGTACCCTCGGATTTGTGTGACGTTGGTGTAGGATTTATTCATTCCTTTGAGCAGGGCTTTTGCTACGTCATCCTCTAGGCCTGTTTGTTCGGCAAGGACCTTGGCCCCCGTATCAAGGGTCCGAAGTCCTTTCTTATAGTCCACCATGGTTTCGATTATTTCATCGTGGGTTTTAGACTTAGCCATTCCCTTGCTTCCTCTCCTAATACTTTGGCGCCAATATCGATCTTGGTTCGAAGGGCCTTGACTATGCGTTCATCGATGCTGCCTTCGCAGATCAGATCGATGTATGTCACGTTGTTCTTTTGTCCGATCCGGTGAGCTCGATCCTCTGATTGGATCCGGGTTTCCAGATTGAAGTCGTTGGCCTAGTATACCACGAGGTTTGCCGCGGTCAAAGTCAGACCGTATCCTGCGGTGGCGGGGTTACCTACGAAGAATCGAAGTGGGTGGTTTGGATTCTGGAAGTTCTTGACGATGTCATTGCGTTCGTCGTCGGTTGTGTCCCCGAAGTATGCCGCAGCGGATCCTTCTCCAAACTTATCGTTCAGCATTTGTGTGATCTGTTGGATGTCGTACCGGAAGCGGGACCAGATGATAGCTTTCCCGTCGTGCTCGTCCATGATCTCGGTCAGGGCATCCATGCGTTTGGATGGGAAGTACAGCATCTCACCGTCGTCGGTCTTTAGATGGCCGGACATTATCTGTTGGAGCCGCAGCATCTGCGTGATTACTGCGGGTGCGGTGACCAACTCACCGTCATCAAGCAGCACCATGGCATGGCGGCGCACATCCTCGTACATCTTGAACTGTTCGGAGGTCATGCCGACATACCTGGCGGTGTAGATTTTGTCGGGGAGATCGAGGCAGTCCTTCTTTAATACGCGGAAGGAGAACATGTCGATCTTGTTGGTGAGCTCGTCGAGATTCTTGAACCCAATGATTTGTTGGAAGGCTGCTTGACCCATGGTCTTGCGTTGCACTACGGCGTAGCGTCCTTGGAACGCGTAGTACGAATCATATCCCAAGAGCCCAGGGCGGAGAAACTCGCACTGCGAATATATATCCATTGGGCTTTTTGTTATGGGTGAGCCTGTCAAGAGTCTTCTATACTTGAACCCCGCAGCGATTTTCATTAGAGCTTTGGTGCGCTTGGCCTTATGGTTTTTGATGGTGGTTGATTCGTCGATTGCGATCATACCGTTTGAGCCCAGCGCACGAGCCATCCATTCCCCCGCATTCTTACCTTTGAGAGATGAGAATGATTCGACGTTCATGACGAAGATGGTCAGGCCGTTGAACTTATCTTTGACTGAGCGCATTTCTTCGGTTTGTTTTTTGTTTGGACTAGACACCCAACGTATGACGCGATGGGGTATATCATCGGACATATGCTCGGGGATTTCTTTGGCTACCCAGTTGCGATACACGCCTTTGGGTGCGATGACCAAGGCGAAGTTGATCAGCCCTGATTGATACAGCATGCCCATGTTGTCGATTAGAACTTTGGATTTACCTGTCCCCATCTCCATGAACAAACCAAACTCGATTCGATCCCACCCGTCATCCAAGGCTTCGGCCTGATGATTAAACGGTGGTAATTTATATTTGTAGTTGACAACCATTATATACCTCCACTATTGTCCACTAACGGATAGCATGGTGCTACCGGATAAATCAACCCTGAAGAGGAAAAACTTTATGAGCGATATATTTGAAGACTTATACGACGAATCGGAGGCGCTCGCGTCTGTCGATACTGGAACCGGAAAGCAGTTAAGTCAACTGGTTCGCAAACTTCGCGCTGTTGAGAAAGAGATCAGCGATGCGGAGGACCACATCAAAGCTATGAAGCAAGAGAAGCACAAGCTTTCGGTCGAGAACATCCCCGCCTTAATGGATGAGATGGGCGTCGAGCGTCTGGATGTGGACGGCTCTGTTGTGGAGCGTAAGATGATTGTTGCTGCGTCAATACCTGCGGCAAACAAAGAGGCCGCGTTTGATTGGCTTCGGTCCAATGGCTTGGATGACATCATCAAGAATGACATTACCGTGTCCTTTGGTAAGGGCGAGGATAATGTGGCGGGCGACGTTGTCGGACTGCTGCAAGAGCGTGGCTTCGATCCGAAGACCAAGACCCACGTTCACCCTTCTACACTCAAAGCCTTCGTTAAGGAGCGCGTGATAGAAGGTAAGCCGATTGATCTCGATCTGTTCGGGGCTTTCATTTCCAATACAGCACAAATCCGGAGGAAGTAATATGGGTGCCGTAGCTAAGAAAAAAAGTGCAGAGTTAAGCACAGATGTCATGGATGACATCCTAGAGTTTGCTGGAGAAGGCGCCGCCTTTGACAGTTCTGAAATGCAGATCCCGTTTGTTCGTATTCTGCAAGCGATGTCCCCGCAGCTTAACAAGCGCGAGGCCAGTCACATCAAGGGTTCGGAGCAAGGTGATCTGTTTAACAACGTCACCATGGAACTGTTCACAGGAGAGGACGGGGTTACTGTCATTCCCTGCTACCAGACTGTTAAGTACCTGGAGTTCGTGCCTCGGGATCAAGGTGGTGGTTTCCAAGGAGAGATTGCTGCAACCGATCCTGTGTTGCAACAGACTTCCCGCTCGGGATCCAAGGAGATCCTGCCCAACGGCAATGAGTTGGTCAAATCAGATCAGCACTTCTGCTTGCTAATTGGAGAGGACGGGATCACGCAACCTGTTGTGATCGACATGAAGTCTAGCCAGTTGAAGGTCAGCCGTCGTTGGAAGACCCAGATTGCGATGCAAAAGGTTAAGCATCCAAAGACAGGGCAGATGGTTCTGCCACCCCTGTTCGCTACGATCTGGAAGTTCAGCACTGTTGAAGAGAGCAATGACCAAGGTACATGGTTCAACTATCAGATCGAAAAGGTCGGGTTGGTTGAGAGCCGTGACCTAATGCTTGAGGCCAAAGCCTTCCGCGACAGTGTCGCTGCGGGCGAAGTGAAAGCTGCACCGGAGGAAGGGGCTTCCACTCCCACTCCTCCATTGAAGGATGATGAAATCCCCTTCTAGCAGCCTTGGGGAGGCGGACGGGTATCCGCCTCCCTTTTCACTTGGGAGCAGTAAATGTCACAATCTAAAAAACTGCTTGCCGCGTTTGCCGGAGCCAAGAATGCTCACGGCACGACATCCGTAGGTCGGATAGGTCGGAACGGTAAGGCAGACTCAAAGAGTAAGATTATCCGCGAGCCGTTGACCGAGGCGCTAGTCAAAGCGCACATCAAGGGTGAGCAGGGGGTTGGGGCTATCCCGATCAACGAAGACAATAAATGTCGGTTCGGTGCTATAGATGTGGATGTCTATGATCTGAACCAGAAAGAAATGCAGGACAAGATCCAGAAGCTCAAGCTTCCGCTGCTGCATTGCAGATCTAAATCCGGAGGCGCCCATCTCTATTTGTTTCTAAAGGAGTGGGAGCAAGCAGCCGTGGTCCGAGAATACCTGACCGAGATGTCGATCATGCTTGGGCACAGTGGCGTTGAGATTTTTCCAAAGCAGGACACGATCATTGCCGAGCGCGGTGATGTTGGAAACTTTATAAACATGCCGTACTTCAATGCGGAAACCCCGCAGCGGTATTGCTACAATCCCAACGGCGAGGCCATGGAACTGGATGAGTTCTTGGATGCGGTGGAAAAGAACCGGGTTGAGTTGGCTGACTTGGAAGCCTTGCGCAGCACGACCAAGGTTCGCAAACACTTCGACGATGGTCCTCCCTGCATACGCAACATCTTTTCGGACGGGCCACAGAGCGAGCCGAGGAACAAGCTTTTGTTTTTCATGGGCGTGTACTGCAAGAAGAAGTTTCCGGATAGTTGGCAAGCCTCCCTGGAGGAATACAACCGCACGTTATTCTCTCCGCCCCTTCCATCCTCAGAGGTGCTGACCGTAATCAAACAGCACGAGAAGAAAGACTGGGGGTATACCTGTAAGGACGAACCGTTCAAGTCATACTGCGATCCATCTCTGTGCGTCTTGGCAAAGCACGGGATCAGCGATGATGCGCCTGATGCGCCGCAGGTTGGTGGGCTTACGATCATGTTGTCTGAGCCTCGGTTATATTTCATGGATGTAAACGGGTTGCGGATTCAGTTGGGCTCAGAGCAGTTGCAGAATCAAACGCTGTGGCAGCGAGCTTGCATGGAGCAATGTAACTTTATGCCGCCGACTACTAAGCCACAGAAGTGGCAGCAGATGGTCAACAGTTTGATGAGCCAAGCAACGTACATCGATGTGCCGTATGAGGAGACGATTGCGGGTCAGTTTAAGGAGCACTTGTTTTCCTACTGCACCAGTCACATTCGCGCCATGGCTCCAGAAGAAATCGAGATGAATAAACCGTGGACCGATGGTGGTGTAACGAAGTTTAAGTTGGAAGGCCTGTTGGAGTATCTGCACCATCGAAGGTTTGTTGGTCAGACCCGAGCGCACATTATCCAGATGATACGGGACATGGGCGGGGACAATGGGATCCAACATGTTACTAAAAAGAAAGGGCAGCGGACAACGATACGATGTTGGTATGTCCCTGCTTTTGAAGAAGATGAAACCGAATTGCCTGTGAAGGAGATATCAAATGACATCCCATTCTAATCGCTTGCTCCGAGTGGGGGAAGTTGCGGACCTATTGGGTGTGTCGCGATCCTACGTCTACAAGTTAGCGCAGACTACAGATAACTTTCCGAAGCCCATTGTTCTGGGGGACGAAACAAACAAGCGGTCCTCTAGCCGTTGGGTTCTGTCCGAGGTTGAAGATTGGGTAAACTCAAGACCAAGGGGCAAAGAGTATGATACCTAAAGCGGAACTGGTGCTTGGTCCTCCAGGGACAGGCAAGACCTACTACCTGATACAGCAGATCAAAGCTGCGTTGGAAAAAGGAACGCACCCATCAAGGATCGGCGTGATTTCGTTCACGCGTAAAGCCATCGAGGAGATGGTTGCTCGGGCCTGTGATGAGTTTAACCTGGAGCCAAAAGACTTTCCGTTTATGAAGACGAGCCACTCGTTCGGGTTTCATGGACTGGGGTTGCAGCCTCAAGACATCATGACCAAAGAAGACTACGACAACATAGGACGGGAGCTCGGCCTGACGTTTGAGGGTAAGATGCGTATGTCGCTAGAGGATGGCTTGTCTTTGCCCACGATTGGAGGATCAGGGTCCAAGTATCTGCAACTGGAGAACCGAGCTCGGCTGCGGATGATTGATCTGAAACGTGAGTTCAATGATGCGGGGGACCGTGATTTGTTTTTCCCGAAGCTTGTGCAGTTATCCAAGCAGATCGAAGAGTACAAGTCGGCGACTAACAAGTACGACTTCGTGGATATGATTGAGAAGTACATACCGTTGGGAGAGGTGCCGAACTTGGACTTCATGTTTATCGACGAGGCTCAAGACTTTACTCCGCTGCAATGGCAGATGGCTGAGAAGATAGCGGACAATGCCGATCAGGTTTTTATTGCGGGAGATGATGACCAAGCTATCCACAGGTGGACAGGTGTAGAGGTCGAACTGTTTAACAAGAGTACGGATAAGGTAAAAGTTCTGGAGAAATCCTACCGTAT
>Ga0181379_1000426_pt1 | contig 21138 bp, 31 predicted proteins | sample 2SPOviralmetaG_FD_130115 | JGI IMG/M metagenome (GOLD analysis project Ga0181379, IMG submission 130115) | Marine viral communities from the oligotrophic San Pedro Time Series (SPOT) site, San Pedro Channel, CA, USA - 2 SPOT_SRF_2009-07-10 | ecosystem: Environmental > Aquatic > Marine > Strait... | reverse complement strand
CAGGGGGAGCAGCGACGAAGGCGACGATGAAGCAGGTGGTTGCGGCAAGCAGTGTGGGGATCATCAACACACCGAACCAACCGACATAAAGACGGTTATTGGTAGAAGTTACCCACTCGCAGAATGATTCCCACGAAGAAGTAGATTGTTGCCTTGAAAGAGTTGCCATTGTAAATGAAAAAAAGTAAGACCATCAGGGAATGGTGGAGTTACTATTCCTCTGCGCCCTAGGCAGAGGTATAAGAGACGTTGTTTAGACACCCTATAGGTCTCGGTTTGAGGGGTGCTGGTTATGAAACGAACACGTTCGTTACATTTGTTTACCTATTTAGTATAGCAGAGGGGTCGTTTTTCTGTCAACCCCTAAAGATGAGTGATTATACCCAAGTTAGTTTGCTCTCGTAATCCCAGGCATAAACCTCACGATTACCTTTGATGCCCCATCCCAACCAGTAGTAAGCAGGAACCATATACTGAGCAATGGACTGACCACCGCCTTCAAAGTCAGGAAGAACACGTTGGAAGATTGGTTCGTTGATCATCCAGCGAGTCTGACCTTCGAGTGAGGATGGATCACAAGAGAACCTAGCACAGAAATTGCCAAGACCCTTGTAGCGACCGATAGAGGTCCATTGGATCAAACCATACCCACCACTCTTACACTCGGTGTAGGAGACGCGAGCACCACCCTCACAGATGTTAGGAATGAACTTACTCTCTTGCTTGATGTTGCCCATCAGTGCAGCAAGAGCATTTTTATCAGAAATTTTAGTATGCTCTTGTAGTTCTTTTAGAACATACTGCTCTTCAACAGAGCATGTAGGACACTGCCATGAAGGTTCTGGTTCTACTACCTCGGCAACTCCCTCGGGAAGAGGTGGTGCCTCTGGAAGCGTCATCAGAAATGGCGCTGCAGCAGCAACAGCAGTAATAGTAAGCGGAAGAATCATAAGTCTCATCAGAACCTCACCAGTATACGACATAAAAAACGGGGTGTCAACTGGATTGTGCCAGTTACCCCGTTGGTTGCGACGACGATATAATTTATTTATAAAAAAAGAGGGCCCTTCAGGACCCGTCTTTTACGTCGGTAGCGAATTCCCACGTAGAGTGACGCGCACGAAAGGCGTCATACTATATATCAATTTGTAGGAACCATAATTGGTGTCATCATGCCACCGTCACCTCCATCATTATCATCATCAGATTCCTTGATAAGGAATAGCATAAAGTTTGCTACCATAAATCCAACTACTAATGCTAGGAAGTTTTGAGTATCCATTACCAGATACCTGGAATCAGTTGACCTGTGGTTGCATAACTGCCGATAGCAGCGATGACTCCGAGCATTGCTGCCCAACCGTTGATGCGTTCTGCGTTTTCGTTCATTGATCTTGCTCCTGAGTTTTGTTGTAGATAATGACTCTGCCATTTTCATGTGTGAATACTAATTCATCATCATGTGCCCAACAGAGTTCTTCGTAAAGGGCATTCAATTTTTCCATGTCCTCATAGAGGGCATTGGGATTACTCATTTAGAAAATACCAAAAAATAAATTGCCAGTAGTAGCATAGGAAACAACAGCGGCAATAAATCCAAGCATTGCAGTGCGTCCGTTTAGTTTTTCTGCTCGTTCAGCATAGGATTCATATCCATAACGCTCTGCGTCAGTCTTAGATACATACATCTGAGGTTCTTTAGCGAACAGATTCTGTTGTCCTTGCTCGTTAGTTGTTACGGTCATATGTAGTTTTGTGAAGAACTGTTACTAGTATATAGCATTTCTTTACATTTGTCAAATACCACCGTTTCTCTGGAGGAACTGAAGAACTACTTCAGGAGTAGTCTTTTCGTATGGATCCTCTTCTGCGTTGTCACGTTTTCCAGACTCTTCTGTGTGGAATGCAATGTTCATATCGTCCACCACCATTGCATATCTCCATGAACGGAGACCAAAACCCTTGTCATTTTTCAATACAAGTTGGTTGAGCATTGCTGCTAGATGTGCATTACCATCAGCAAGAAATTTGACATAACGTATACCACGTTCTTCAAACCATGCTTTCATTGTAAAGTCATCGTTCACAGAAGTAAGCCAAACTTCATCAATGCCTAGGGCAATGAAGTCTTGAATCAATGCTTCGTACTGAGGTAGTTGTTTCTCAGAACAGGTTGGTGTGAATGCACCAGGCAATCCAACCAGGACGATCTTTTTACCTGCGAACAGATCTTGTGTAGTACGTTTTACAAACTCACCATCAATGTAATTAGTGAGGGATACAATTGGAAAGGGGTTACTCATAATTATTCGATGTTGATGTTGAAAGAAATACTTACTCTAGGACTATCAGACTTGTTTGGTCGTGTTCCATGCTGCAACCATGCAGGGAATAGGAACAGATCACCATCTTGTGGAATGATTTCCATGCTCATAGGAGTCATTTGACCTTCAGGGAAGTTACCATTGTACACCATAGCGTTAGGATTGTTGAAGGTGATTCCACCTTGCTCCTCACTTACTCGGAAGTAATAGATGCCAGCGATATCATAACCTGGATGGGCATGAATGTCATGTGATTTATTACGTTCTGCAATATTGATCCAAGAACATTTGATCTTTACAGACTTGTTTTCTTTGTTCTGTTCAGATTTATTTGATTTGATAAAAGCAAGATACTTACCTAGTGATTCATAGATTCGTTTCTCTAGATTGACTAGGTTGTATTTACCAATAAGATCGTCTTCGATTTCCCATGTTGGGAGTACATTGCCAACCTTTGCCTGCCGTTTATCACTTTTACATTCTCTGTAAATGTAAGATACACATTCATGATCACCTTCTTCTACTGCTTTCAGTATAGGTAGGATCTCCTGTTGCACCTGATGATAGTTCAACTCAGGATGAGCAGGTTCACGAATGATTGGGCAGGGAAATAAATTCAGTAAGGTCATAAAGTAGACATGACATTGGTAAAAGGGAGGTGTTATCCTCCCTATCTAGGGTCAAAGTTGACTCCACCACTACGTTTTTGGAGAACATAGAAACTCAATATACTAGGCATTCGCGCTGAACACCATCTAGTTTAGAGTCTATTGATAAAGACTATCCAAAACTAATCGCATCTGTTCCTTGACCAAGACCTCCATTCCAGTCAATGCTTGCAGCTGCAGCAACGTCGGCATATTGATCATAGAGAGAAGAACTAATACTAATAGAATCTCCATCAGTAGAGAACTTATATTCTCTTGTTGAACGAGATACCATTTTTTCAATCGCCTTCATACCTTGGTAGTGACGCCAGATTTCACCTTGGGTGTTAGCATCAACATCGCTGTTCATAGCGTCGGTGACACATTCTTTGAGGGCGTCTACTGCTTTCTGATAGGGATTCATGGTTCGTGTTGTTGTGGTCATGCTTTTACTCGGTCTCGAACGTAACAAGGTACACCATCAGGGTCTAACCATTTGGTGTATTCAAAATCTTCCATAGCAGTCATCATTTGCATTTGGTTGTCACAGAGATACATGTCTTTGTAACGACCAGTGTAGGAGTCTACCTTTTGAATGCGGTAGTCTGGCATACCGTTTAGTTCGATCGTGCCAACTTCGACATAACGATAGGGAAACTGCTCTAGGAGAACTCTGGGTTTCATAGGATGAAGGTGATGAGTGCTGCGTACCCAACTAGTATAGCACATAATCGGGTGAGCACAACGTAGTATTTCCGAATTGGTGTGCCGAAATACTGTTGTCCGATCATGAGACACTTGTGGGCGGGTGAGATTAGATATCCTGAATACTCAGTGCAGAGGAACCACACCAAATATTGAGGACCGAAGATTGCTACCAGAGCAGAGGTCATGCCAGCATACTTGCCAGATGAACCCATAGCATAAGCAGCAACCATAGCGACTAGAGAGGCAGGTATGAGCATCCCAGGCGTTGCTGCGTTGAGATACTCCATCACTGGTCCTTTGACCAGTCCTACCACTCCACCAAGAGCAAGAACGAGCGTAGCAATGATAGCAAACCTACCATCTAACCACTTACCCCACTTCCAATCCTTGAATACAATGGAATAGTAGATTGCCATTCCAAGGAACCAAGGGAAGAAGAAGATTGCTCCACCCTTACCTGTATTCAATAGAAGAATCACAGTAGCAATGAGTGGTGCCCATCCAGTAAGAGCACGTCGCCAGTTGAACTCACGAACATACTCTAGATTAGGGACAACAGATGATGCAGGAACCTTAGTAAAGATATACCACCAGGTATATGCCAGGGTGATAAGCAAAGGAATAATAGTATACCCTAGGAATGTTCCATAGGATACACCCATCACTGCCATAGGAAGGACGACGGTCTTCTCTAGTGGAGACCACCAGTAGTAATGATGGACTGATAAGTAATCAATCACACCAAAATCAGAACGTCGTTCTTGATCTCGTGGAGCAATACCATCCAGGAGTGGTGCCGATAAAGCAACACGTCCTGGAATGGGAAGTATACCACCTAACAGTGAGGTGATAATAACAAGGACACGATTGTCCTTGATGTACTTCTTTGCTAGAGAATATACATCTTCAAGAGCACTATAATCACGGATGAAACCACCCAAGATCATGATGCCAAAGATGTAACCCATATAGAGTTCATTCTTTACAATAGATTCTAGCGTTTGTTGCAGCATAATGTAAGTCTCGTTCTAGTTTATTCAGTTAGAATAAGTCAAACTCAAGTTTGTCAATTAGGATAGCGTAATCCTCATCGGGATTACCATAGAAATCAACACCTTTTTCCTCGTAGTGTCTATAGACCTTTTGGAAGATATTAGGGTACTCGGTGTCGAGATCTACATCTCCAGTAACTGCTGAACGTAGAACGTCCGTTACAGGAGAAAACTTTTGTACTGTAGTCATAGTTATCCTAAGCGATGTACAATATCCCCCTAAGGGGAACGGGTCAGGAGGGATTTGAACCCCCGACCAACGCATTAGAAGTGCGATGCTCTATCCACTGAGCTACTGACCCCTGAGATATTGTTTATCTGAGAAGAAAGAACCGTGGCATCATCATACCTTCCCTCAGCAAGAAGGTCTTGAAGTTTGTCAATGTAACTATCGAGTGGGGACTTCATATTGAAGTCGTCGAAGAAACGAAAACTGCCCATGGTGATTCCTCTTGACTACCCTGTCAGTATAGCAGGGTGGTTAGTCTGCTGTCAAGCACATGTGCCAGTTCCGAAATAGTCCTTACGCATGTATCGACCGAGGATATTGCTGTTGTAGTAAGCAGGCGTTCCATCGTTCATTGCCTCCGTAAGGACGTTGTTGATAAAAAGTTGTCGGGTCTCTTCGTAGTTTGTCTGACCCTTGGTTGTATGTAGGCTGATTATACGTCGTTGAAAGGCAGGTTTTCCGTACAAGCGAACATCGGCACGTATTTCATCAGAGCTGCCGTAATATTTTCTCCAGTCACTTTCACTTCTAACTCTCCTACTTTTACCTGGAGGCTTTCTAAATGACCAGAAGTATTTTCTTCCGATGTATTTTCTATTGGTCTGGGTATTTGTAATGCAGTAAACAAACCCAAAGTTGTCCCCAATAAGACTCCCCCCAAAAGGGGCTTCATTGTATGTCCATGGATTTTCATAATCAATCTCCGTTATCATCACTGTCAGAGTAATACTTATCAGTATCTATGTATGACTCTGTATCTGAATACACTTCAGATTTCAACTCACTCAAGATAATTTCTAAGTCTCTGATAAGGACCTTTAGATGATCTCTATTCATCTCTGAACCCCACAGTGTTAGTTTACTTGGAATATCTATATCTGTCAATCCCTGAACTCCTGTAGGGCATCCAGGACCTTGTTCAGGGCATCGTGGTGACCGTCATGCCACTCCTCTGACATCGCTTCATACTCACCCTCATACAACGCAGTCTTGATCTTGTAGATGCGTGCCTGCAAATCGATTTTGCTCATGTATCCTCTAGGCATAGTTGCATTTCCATGGTAGCACTATGTACACAAAAAAGCACCCCCTGAGGAGGTGCTGTATCTTGATCTCAAGATTTTACTATCACTTGGCGTAAGTGTGACCGCGATAGCAGAAAGTGCCATGAGTCTCCTTAGACTCTACACAACGGGTTGAATATTGCACACCACGATACGAGGTGTGTGAGATCTGTGCGTCGTGCAATGCAGATGCCTTTTCGATCTGCTTCTTGACCATTTGAAGTGTGTTCATGTTGTTACTCCTGAAGTTAGGGTGGTTTATTCCCCCGTTCCTTCAGTCGTTTGCGTCCCAATAACAATCAGGGTTTGATTCCTTCATGACCTCTACCAATTCTACCTTATATTCGGGAGAAATGTTTTCATGCTTTTGCATCCGAAGCATAATTGCTTCAGTTTGAGAGCAAGTGAGGGTGGTATACAGTAATATATCAATCATGGGATGAACGCTCCGTTCCGCGACTTACTTGCGTCCCCGAAGGGATGAACGTAATGTCGTAGCAATGCTACGCAACTATTTATAATAGTATGTGTTAGTTTGCTGTTCTATCTACGATAGAAACAACACCGTGAGCATAGAAGAAGAGTAGAACCCCTCCTATCGATGCTGACACCAGTGTAGCAGTTCTGTTGTGGTTGTCAATAGCCCGATCAATCAATCTTAGGACTTCCCTCTTCTGGTTGGGACTGAGAGCGTCTAGACTCTTGTCTTCTAGCGTACTCTTTGTCCCAAACCATGTCCCAACCAGGTTCCGAACCCGCGTCGTTGTGTGTGTCCAGAAGTTCATTGTATACCTTGTCTAACCATTCTGTACTAGAGAGCAAATCCTGCGAAGGAATTTGCTTCGACATCTTGTTTGATTCCTCCGACGATGTATGATTCAATCTCCGTCTCCTGTGGTGCATTTTGTTGACCCTTAGAGTTCAACCAATGCTCTGTCCAGGGCAGTGGATTACTCTTTGCAGGTACACTATAGATAGGCTTCAAACCAATCGCTTTCATACGACGGTTAGCAATCCACTCAACATATTGTGACAATAGTCTGTCATTGAGACCAATCATCGAACCATCTTTGAACAGATATTCTGTCCATGCCTTCTCTTCATCAACAGTCTTGACAAACATTTTGATGACATTCTCTTCCTCTTCCAATGCAATTTGCTGCATCTCGGGATCATCACCATCACGCCAGTTTTTTAGAATGTTCTGAGTGATAACCAGGTGCTGACTCTCATCTCTTGCAATAAGAGATAGAATTTTTGCAGACCCTTCCATAAGTTTGAGTTCACCAAAGGCAAAACTACAAGCAAATGAAACGTAGAAACGGATTCCTTCTAGGATGTTTACATTAGCAACTGCTCTGTAAAGTTTACGCTTCAGTTCGCGTCGATCATACTGTCCTGTATAGTGACCATCCTTTGCAAGTTCCCACATGGTTCCATTGTCATACTGATGAGCATGATTGATGAAATCATCATAGGATTCGGTGACACTAGTAGACCTGTCAATAATCTTCTCGTCATCCAGAATGGTGTCAAAGACATCCTCAGGATTAGAGTAAACGTTCTTGATAATGTATGTGTACGAGCGACTATGGATCATCTCCATAAACTCCCATACATTCATGCACGCCTCTAGTTCGGGTAGTGAACAATAAGGGATAAAAGCCATCCCAGGACCACGCCCTTGTACAGAATCCAGCATGATCTGGTACTTGAGGTTGGACGTGAATATATGGCGCTGTTCAGGAGTGAGTTGAGCATAGTCTGCACGATCTTTTTGAAGGGAAACCTCCTCTGGTCTCCAGAAATAACCTAGTTGTTGCTGTGTGAGACGATCAAAGATAGGATACTTGAACGTGTCATACCTTTGGACTCCCAATGGTTGACCAAAAAACATTGGTTGCTTCTTGGTATTTACTTTTTCTTTGTTGAATACTGTCATTCCTTTTACTTCAGACTTTGCAGCTGTCACAATCTTCCTCCTCGGTTTCTAGTAATTCTTGAATCAATGTTTCAATATCGTCACCATCTTTCTTAGCATCATAAGTGTTTTGGTAATACGAAGTCTTCCATCCATACTTGTAAGTATTGAGGAAATCGTTTGCCATTACTGATACAGGCACCTCATTGTCAGGATATTGCCCTGGATTATAACTCCAGTTACCTGAGATTGCCTGATCAAAGAACTTTTGAATCACCGCGACGATCTCAATATACCCTTTGTTCGACTCCATGTCCCAAAGAAGAGTGTAATTATTCTTGAGACTATTGTACTGAGGAACAATTTGCTTGAGCGGTCCTTTTTTTGATTTCTTGATGGACAAGTAGTCGCGAGGAGGCTCGATTCCATTGGTAGCGTTTGACACAACGGAACTGCTCTCCGAAGGCATCTGTGCGGACAGTGTGCTGTGTCGTAATCCATAGGTTGTGATATCCGACCTAAGACTATCCCAATCATAGTTGTATTCTGGCGAAACTAAGACATCGACATCCTTCTTATATGAATCAATAGGAAGAACGCCGTCTGAATATTTAGTCCTATTGAAATCTTGACATGGACCTTTCTCCTGAGCAATTTTATTAGATGCTCTCAGCAGATAGTATTGGAACGCTTCTGTCAGATCATGTACCTCAGACAATGCTTCCTGAGCACTGTACTTGAGACCACGCTTGGCAAGGTAGTGTGCCAAACCAATGTATCCAATGCCCAGAGAACGCCTTGCAAGGGTGCTACGGCGTGCAGCATCGACTGGATAATCCTGGTAGTCAATCAACTCTTCTAGACCCCTCACAGCGAGGTCACAGAGCGATTCCATTTCATCCAGGGTCTTCAGTTTTCCTACGTTGATTGCAGAAAGAATACACAAAGCAATCTCACCTGCATCATCATTGATATGATTGATAGGATCAGTAGGAAGAGTGATCTCCTGACAAAGATTACTCATGTTCACCTTGTCCTTGAAGGACGAATGACTATTGCAGTGGTCGATGTTCATAAGATACAACCGACCTGTCTCTGCTCTCTCCTTCAGGAGACTAAGGACTAGTTCTTGTGCATTGACAGTCTTTCTTGGAACAGACTGATCTGATTCATAGTCCACATAGCAAGCGTCAAATGCATCAGTACCAAAAGCATCATAGAGACCTGGTACGTCATTCGGTGAGAAGAGGCTAATCTCTCCATTCGTAATGAAACGTTCGTAGAAAAGTTTTGAAATTTGGATGGAGTAGTCAAGTTTCCTCACTCGATTATCTTCTGTGCCCTTATTGTTTTTGAGAACAATAATATCTTCTATTTCTGAGTGCCAGATTGGGAAGTGTACTGTAGCCGATCCACCGCGAATGCCATTTTGAGTACAACATCTGACAGTGCTTTCAAACTTTTTGAGGAATGGAATAACACCTGTGTGCTGGACTTCTCCACCTCTGATTTTACTGTTGATGCCACGGATTCTACCTGCGTTGATACCGATTCCTGCACGTTGAGCAACATAGTAGCCAATCGCCATGTCACTAGAAAAGATACTATCGAGGGTGTCATCGACATCAACAAGAACACAGCTAGCAAACTGTCGAAGTGGAGTTCGCACCCCTGCCATGACAGGTGTGGGAATGTTGATTTGGTGTTTGCTGATTGCGTTGTAGTATCGTCTGACATAATCAAGTCTTGTCTCTTGTGGGTACTTCTGGAAGAGAGTTGCAGCAATAAGCATGTACATGTATTGCGGCGTCTCGTAGATCTCTCCAGAACTACGATCTTGCACTAAGTATTTATCCACAACTTGTCTCAGACCAGCATACGTGAACAGCATGTCACGATCATGATCCATATAAGAATCCATCTCGGCAAACTCTTCTGAAGAATATGCCTTGATCAGACTCTTATCGTATACACCTGACTCAATACCACCAGACAGTTGATCCTCTACCTTAGGATGGTTCACAGGTGAAACACCATAGACAGACTTACGAAGACCAAACAGAAGCAGACGTGCTGCTACAAATTGATAGTTTGGATTATCAAGACTAATCAGATCATTAGCAGAACGGATTAGAATCTCTTGAATATCAGAAGTTTTGATACCGTCGTAAAATTGAATTCCAGAATTGATCTCAACTTGTGATGCCGACACATTTGCTAGACCATAGCAAGCATGTTCTACCATCTTGTGAATCTTTTCCAAGTTGATCGGTTCCTCTACACCGTCTCTCTTTACTACCTTGATACCATTGCTCATACTTTTTTCCACTCTGAAAATTTTACTTGGGCTTGTAATCCACTATACACATTGGATTCTACTATAGACTTCACCTCATGTCCAGAAAGAGACATGTCATTCAAGTCCTTTTGCTCGATGTGTGTTGGCCAGATAACTACTTTCTCTCCCTCAGATATTGCTCTATCAATTTTATTTGTGATCTCTCTAGATCTTGGTTCGTTGTCGAAGACCCAGATCCTATTTCGATAAGGAAGAGAGCTGTGGTCAACATCGCTACCACACATAGCAATAGCATTGGTAAGGAAATAACTGTCGAAGGGTCCTTCGGTGACATAAACTGTTTCGTCAGGGTTGATACTTTCTTGTCCATAGATTTTAGTCTTTGCATCATCCAGCATGACTGTGATGTAACGCAATTTATCTTTGGGGTTCAAAGAGCGACCCTGGAAACCAAACCATGATCCACCAGAATCAATCAAAGGAATGATGATTCTTGGATGATCCAACTTGGAGTCGGGGAATGTTTTTTTCTGTGCGTTTACCCAGTCCTGAAACCTATCAACGTAATATAGTCGCTTGTATGCGTCTTGTGGTAGTTCCCTATTTTGAAGGTAACGAACGGCTGGGTGAGAAATATTTAGGTCTGAAATACTTTGCAAACCAGTTGGTTTTGATACGAACTTAGGACGTTTTGATACGAACACAGGATTAGAAACGTTTCTACCCTTGCCAGTCAGTCCAGACTTGTATCGCTCCATGACAAACTCATCATAAAGATCGGGAGCATTATCCTTTAGGAAGTTCCCAAGAGATTTTCCCACACCACAGTTGTGACACTTGTAGATGATATCATTCTTCTTCAAGAACAAGTAACCACGCGCCTTTTTCTTGTCCCTCTGTGAGTCACCACAGTAAGGACACCTGAAATTCCACACGCGACCATTGTTCTTGACAGAGAACTTCTGAAGACGTGACCCCAAGAGGTCTGCGTACTTCCTGTCAACTGTCATAGAGTGTCCTAGATCGCTGAACCTACTCTAACATTGGCAGGGGCGGGTGTCAACACTTTCATGAGAGGTGGAACCACTTGTAATACTGCCACAAGGGTCGCGAGGACTGCTCCTGCACCGATAACAAACTTTGCGTTGACATCAACCTTCTTCTGGATCTTGCTGATCCTATTCTGAACCAGTTCATGATCCTTGTCATGCCTCTCCTTCATCTCCTCAAGCATACCGATGATAAGTTTATCGGCACGTTCGGATTCATCCAAACGATTTTCATGACGCTCCAAGATTACAGCAACTCTGTTGCTGTTTTCGGAGATTGTTCCTACTGCTCTTTCGAGTTTGTCAAGCATCTCTTTAGAGAGATCTTCATAAATGTCAAGTTTACTTTCTAAAACTGCTAATCTACCAAGACCAAATGCCATCCTAACCTTGTGCTCCTACGAAACTTAGTATTTTTTCAAATGATTGTGTTGTCTCATTTGCAGCATTACTAAATTTAGCACGATTCTTTTGTACTCCCAGTTGTTCATACGCCTGGAAGATTTTCTGTGCGATAGCAGGTTGCAGTTGGAAACTCTCACCATTCAAGAACTGAATCTTTCCAGGTTGGTTTGAATCTGCAATCGATTTTATCATATCAATGTTGCCACCTGAAGATTCATAAACAACTTCTTCAGTTGCACCTGTAGGATTCATGCCTGCAGTAGCACCTTTCTTCATAACTGCAATTTTAGTTTGCAGTGCTCTTTGCATCTCTTGCTTCTTGAGATCAATCTTCTTTTTCTCAGCAGCAATCTTTTGTTGCACTTGTTTTTGTGCTGCTTGCTTCTTCATCATAGCACCCTGCTTCTTAGCAGCAGCGGCAGCAGGATCTTCAGTCGCTTCAGGAATACTTCTGTATGCCTTCATACGCTTTTCATTATAAAACTTTCCTGCTTCACTAGGAAAAATACGACCAATAGTAATGTCACCACGATAGCGTGGATTGACAAGTAGTCGTAACTTCATCATCAGTTCTGCCTGAGATGATGCATAGATGATAGTCTCACCCACTTCAGGGATTGATACCTTGTATTGATATAGATGGGGAGTAGGACGTGGGTTCTCAACCGATTCCTTCATCTTCTTAGACTTCTTTCGCTTTGACTTATAGTCTTGAGCAAAAGGATGATCTTTGATTCGACGTGCCATCTTCTTACGAAAATCTAGCAGCGGATCGAAACCTGCCACAGGACCAGTCGCTGCAGAAGAGCCACTAAAACCACCAGTTCCTACTGACATCATATCTTTTCCAGCTCCTCTTGAATTTCGTCTTCTATATCCAGATTAGGCATCATACCTAAAGGATATTTATCTAAAAATAATAAGAATGTTTTTATGATTGGCCAATACTCTCGCTCTAACTTATAAAAAAGCATCGGAGTTGCTGCCTCGCCAAAAACATTGTATAGAATAATAATATGATTGATAATCAAGTGAGTTCGTAACTCCTTGGTCTTCAAGTACCGTCCGAATAATCTCTTCAGGTACTTGAACCGTTTCATATCCTCATCGAAATCCTCGCGTGTAACACAGCAAGGATTTTCATAATGTTTGATGGCGAACAGAATGAAGTTATCTGCATTCAGTTCGCGAAAGTTCATCTAATGTTAGCTACTAAACGTCAGTGTTGCTGCGCCATCAGTGATGACTTCTTCAGTACCACCAGCAGAGGTGACCTTGACACGGTACTTATAACCGTCAAGACCATCTGCAGCAAGACCACTGTAAGCAAGGGTTGCTGTAGTGAAGTCTGCATACGTGATGCCAGTGTCAAGAGATGCGCTGATGTTGACCCAACGGGTCGTAGCATTAGCGGTCTGACGCTGCCACTGATAGGCAAGAGCACCAGGTGTTCCTGTGGTAGTAGTGGTAAGAGTGAACGTACCAGCACCTGAGGAAGATGTAGAAGCAGCAGGTTGAACTGTGACAGTCACAGCAGATGCTACGTCAGCAGCGATGGTGTCGTCAGCCAGGGTCTCATCAGCATTCGCCTCAGGGTTGGTGATGAATGCCAACATCTCTGCCTTGTGACGAGTGTTACCATTGTGATCGGTATACGTTCTGTATGCCCACCAACCAGGTGCAGTAATACCGCGAGTCTTATTTTCGTTTAGTGCTGCTTCGGTTTCGTCGCAGAACACGATAGTTTCCGTTGCTGAACCACTGCCGTTACCTCTTGTTAGACCAACAGCGGTCTGGTTAGCAGTGGAGTCTACTCTTCCATATAAGGACATTGTAATCTCCGATCTTGATTCCTATTATTTATTTATATTCAGCGTGCTTTGAGTGCTTCTTCTACCTTGGCGAAGAGTTCATCATCCGCTGTAGTCTTAGTAAGTTTTACTGCCTTACCAACGATAAGAAGACACAGATCGATGAGTTTTTCACCGAGTTCTGCGTCTTCTGGGATCTTAGCAACAGCAGCGTCCACAATTTTATATGCTAGTGGCAATAAAAAAGATACCATGATCATTCCTATACGGGGGGTTACCCTATATAGGCTCAATCAAATCGTGAACCGATATCTGGTTTAGGTGCTCTCTTACGAGCAAGGTTGCCCTTGATCCTATCTACAGGAGTTTGACCTTGATAACCTTTCTTACCCTTTTCTTTCTTCTTACCCTGAGGTTGAATCGCCTTCCGTCTAGATGACATCAGACCCTGACCAGCAAGACTCTTACGAACCTTTGACATAGCAGATCCAGGTTTGATAGTGCCACCCTTTTCAGATGGTTTACCAGTCTGAGGATCCTTACCTGTCTCCTTAGCGTAACGTGTACGCTCATCCAGTTCGAGTTCTTCCTTCTTCATCTTGTTTGCTTTCTGGCGTTTGCCCCAGTCCATATAGGACTCACCCTTACGGAGTTTCTTAGGATCTTCCTTGGGTTTAGATGCAGCACGATCCTCACGGGCACGAGCATTAGCACCAGGTCCACCCAGTTTCTTATCCTTATCAGGATCTGGATGCCAGAAGTCACCACGCTCATTGACAACTTCTTCGTTCTTTGCTTTACGCTTCGCTGCTGCCTTAGCAAGCAAACGTGCCTTAGCAGCGGCAGCATCCTTATTAGGGACACGCATACCGTCACGGTCAGTCTTGAGTTTCTGATCTACATCACCAACACCATAACCTTCTACGTTCAGGGTCTCAGGATAATCCTTGTCACCCTTCTTAGCAGGTTTCTCACCACGCTTACGCTTGGCATGAATGTTTGCCCAGAGTCCTTTCTTACCTTCTTCTACAGCAGTGTAGGGAGCATAAAGAGGACCGTTATAGTTGTTAGCAGAATCTGGTTGGTATGACTCAACCTTTGCCATCTCTTTATCAATCTGTACTTTGATAGAATCTACAGAGTTAGAAGTGATATTGAATCTAGGAACTTCATATCCAGATTCAGTACGCTTGATTACAACACCCTTATAAGAGGTTGCTTGACCAGCAAACCCCTCTTCAGACTTTTTTTCGTCAAGCACCTCTTGATTCTTGTCATCGTTGATTGCATGTTCATGCATCTCAGATACCAAGGTGGTCAGAACTTCAACCGAAACGTTCTCTTCAAGACCATGCTCGAACTGAACATCGTAGTGAGAGATGTTACCTTCTTCATCTAATGTATGCTGCTCAGTAATACACTGACCTACACCCCACTCAGCGTGCTCAACTTTAGATGAGCAATCATGGGTAACCATGTAACCTTTTCCGTCACACTTGTCACAATCTTTAGAGGGTTTCTTACCACACTTACTACATGCTTTCTTGCCTTCAGTGACAAACTCACCAAATCCTTTGAACTCTTCTTCACCCATTCTACGGGCAACACCACGAGCACCACGAGATGCAGCACGGGCAAGTTTGCCAATACCTTTCTTCAATGCTCTCTTGATCTTGTCTCTCTTTCTTTCTCTTGGTTGAGACCCCGCTGATTGGCTGCTCGAAGTTCCTTCGCCGCTTGAGCTACTACTAGAGGAGGAACCACTAGAACTAGAGGTATTAGAAGAAGTAGTGTTAGAGGATCCACTTTGTGCCTTTTCCTTTTGCTTTTCTTTTGCTGCAGAAAACTCACCAGCAACTTTGCCAGCAGTTTGTGTTGCTTTCTTACCTGCTGCCTTGACGCCTGACTTCACTTTGGAAGCAGCACTCTTCAATGCAGACTTGAGACGATCACTACGGGAAGGACCAGCAGCAGATTTTGCTGCTGCTTTTTTCATAGAAGCGCCAGTTTGCAGTCTATCTTTTGCTTGATCTCTACGACGTTGGATCTCTTTTGGATCCATCCTCTCAGAAATAACTTCCAAGTCAGATTCAATCGCTTCACAGATCTCTTCAAGACTGTCATCACTCACCTCAGATAGAACCTCTTCAGCAATTTGAAGAAGTTCTTCATCAGAGAAATCATCAATATCGATACAATCGAATGGATTATTATTTTCTCTAAGATTTTTTAGTGTGGATTGAATGGATTCAACCGCTAGTTTAGTATGACGCTCCATGATTTCTTCTGATCTAGGGTTTACTTTTATAGTAGACTTTTTCTTTCCAGTTATGTTTAGGTCCTTACCTTTCTTTGCCATTATTTACCTGCCTTTTTCTTCAGTGCTGCTTTACGAAACTGGAGATCAGTGCGACTACCGCTGTCCATCTTACCCTGACTTGCAGGTTTCTTAGACCCACCAGCAGGTTGAGCACCAGCATCACTACCAGTTCTTCTGCCTTGAGCAAACTTAGAACCACTCATCTTAGAGTCGCCAGAGACCATCTTACCTGCATCAGATCTACCGTCCTGATACTGCTTCTCACTCTGACCGTGCTTACCCTTGTAGAGTTCTTCCAGTTCATCGAACTTCTCACCAATGATATAACGTACTTCATCATCAGTGAACAGACCAGACTCCATCAAGGATCCTTCCATGACCTCTAGTTCCTCGTTAGCAGGAACACAGTTAGGAACTTCCTTACCGTTCTTCTTCTTAGTACCCTTTGCCTTGTAACCTTTCCAACAGGTAGATGCACCGACGTTATCACGCGCTGCCTTCATACCCTCTTCAATCTCAACTTCTTCATTCTTAGCACCAGACTTATGACGCTCAACACCCTTTGAATCTGTATAACTTTCTTTCTCTTTTCTAGCAGTTACATAACCAACACCAGGAACTACGCCAGTCTTACCTGCTGCTCTGGCAGCATTTCTGTCTGCTGCTCTTTGTGCTGCTCTCTTACGATTGCGATCATAAGACTTATCATCTTCATCAACCTGCTCAACTTCTTCATTCTTAGGTTTCTTGATGTATGCAGGACCACCATAAACCTTCATCTTTTTATCAGCCTTTGCCTTCACTCTCTGCTCGGCTTCTTCTACTTCTTCTACTTCTTCTTTCTTATACTGGGGATGGTCATCTACCTTCATGCCACGCTTCTTCTCAAGACGTGCCTTACGTTCGGCAGTACCCTTCTCAGGATCGGTATCACGTACACCTTCCTTTACGTCTTCACCTTTCTCATACCATTTGCCATCACCGTCAGAATCCTGCCAGCGTTTACCTGCCTTGGCTGCCTTCTTATGGGCCTCCTTAGACATTTTCTTTTCTTGGACTAGTTTGAGGGCATCTTCCATCCCTGGCAGTGCTTCGTAATTCATTTTACCTGAGATTTGTTTCTTTTATTTATCTTTTGAATGAATTGTCCTGGAGTCATAGCAGCAACTTTTCGTGCTAATTCATCCGTTCCAATCTGTCCGAGGGGTGTAAAATCAAATCGTTTGATATCGTTTCTTTCTACAAGATCCTTCAACCATCCGCGATATACTTGCTCGTGCTCATCTATGTATATGACATAGTTGACTCCACGAGAAACTACCTTACCCAGAATACCTGTATTTAGATTCTCAACTATAGTACCTACATTGAAAATTTTCTTCTCAATATAATCTTCACGTAGTTTTTGTGGATCTAACTTGGGTGCAATCTCATGTAAGAGATAAGAGACATCAGTAAAATCATCAACGTCTTCCATTTGCATGTTGCCACGCAGATGTGAGAACAATTCCTTGCGCTGTTCTGGAGTCAATCCCTTAGAACAACCTGCACAGAACCCATCAAAGTCATTCGCTGCTGCAGCAGCACGCATTTTAGATGCCGACATACCAGATACATCATCAGCATCAGGGTCTCTGTCACCAGCAGACTTCACATTGATAGTATTGAAATTGTATAACTTACCGTTGTACTTGTTAGCAAGGGCATCAAACTCTTTGACCCGATCGCCACCAACAACAATATTCACGTCACTATATCCTTCACCATGAAGTCCTTCTAGGACATCAAAGATAGATCTAATCTTATCATCATTCTGAATTGCATGAGAATGATCAGGATATGCATTACGCATATAGTGAACCTTAGTCTCAGCGTCTAATGGATTCTTCTTAGGATCTTGAGAACGAGATGGATAGATTCTATAGTCATCCTCTCCTGCCATCGATGCTACTTGATTGATGAGTTTTTCATGTCCAGTAGTTGGGGGATTGAATCTTCCAAATGTAATAGTAATTGGACCTTTAGAGACCTCGCCAGGTGCCTCAGGTACAGCGGGTTCTTGCGGCGCTGGTTGAGATTGTTGTTGTCCTGCATCTTGTGTTGCTGGTTGTTGTTGATCTGCAACGGGCAATAGTTTCCCTTGAGTAGAGTAATGCGTAACATTCCCCTGTTTATCCGCCCACTTGCCATAACCAACATGGTTTAGACCAAGTTTCTTTGCTTGTTCAGCGGCGGAGGATTTTACTGCTTCGGTTATAAAGGTACTAAACTTTTTCATTCGTCCAATTTTTATCTAGTGTAAAGTTCGCCTTGCTAAACTCCAATCGATTTACAAGTTTGTAAGTCTGCAGGAAATTGCTAATTACGAAACCCTCATGATCAGTAGGTTGTCCATCAATAAAGCATTCTACATCAGATACAACCTCAACCTGGTCAAGAATACGCATCTTCAGATCATAGATGATATGATACAAATAGAATAGTTCTACATTTACTTGACACTTATATTTATCAGGTAGGGAATCATACATTTTCCTAGCACTAGGTAATGTACCCTGCCGAATGTATTTGTTGACGTGTGTCTTCAGGTACTGAACTGTTTTGTTCTCGATTGGTTGCTTGACAGTACGTGTAAACCATTTGACCTTAGCACGATCGACAAGTTGTCGGAAAGAATTTTTGTATTTTACGGTAGCAATATTGGTGTCGATGAGGTAGCAACGAGACAGGCGCTTGTCATCAAAACAAATACTATCGACACAGACACCATAACTAGGAGTAGGTTGAAGGAATGGACCTCTATAACGAGTATGGACAGCAACCACGATAGAGTTCTCAACAACACTAGGAAAGCGATACTCAATAGTATTAGGTCTAAAAACATCAGAACCACCAAAACCAATAAAGTCGCCCTGTAAGTATCCACTCGAAGGAACGGGTAGACACTCAAAGGCGATATGGAGTATTTTAGCAACGAAACCTTCGTGGTTACGATCGATATCTCTATGATTGTAATTGATCTTTATAAGTTTTTTGTTGAAGACTGACTTCGTTCCAACAAAAAACTGATTAGTTTCAGGACAACGACCCCATACTAGAGCAGGGGCACCGTCCCATTTGACAGATAGCGTTTGATCCTCAGGCATTCTGTAGAAGAAATCCAGCAGGAAACCCTGGAGACCACTGAATACCAGGTCTTCAGGGTGCTCAAGATGAGTGTTGGCAGTCATGCATCTCTGTCTGTATACATGTAGTATAGCACGGACAGCAGTGCTGTGCCACCCCCCTTAGTACAGTTTGCCAAATGGACCAAAGCGTGCTCCCTTCTTGGCAGCAATGAACACCATGTCTGTCATGAACTCTTTCTTCTGCTTTGGTTTCATTGCACTTACCACAGCAAGAAACTTCAGTTGCATACACTTACTGACTGCAACATGAGGTTTTGTACCATACATGACAGTCATGTTTTCAACGAATTCCTCTGCACTAGAGACACCCATATCAATACTTTTAGTTCTCAGTTTATTGAAGATCCTTTTGTATTCGTCTTGCGCTGCAGCAAAGTCCGTAGAATTCTGAGGATAGTCCTGATACTTGTTACTAAAATCAACTTTATTATCCTTGAGTAATGATATCACCATGTCAACAGGTGCCTTACCTACACGAGCAGAAGTAGCACCCGCTTGGGTAGGTTCCCACTTCAGGTTAGATAACTTAGTAGAATCATTACCTTTGATCTGGAAGTCAAATGTAGATCCTTCTCCTTCAACAACAATCCTAGCGTCTTGGGTATTGAACTCTTGGTTGTTTGACTTGATAGACAAATCACACTTCAGTTTAGTTACCTCGTAGTTGTAGTCTGCATCTAGGCCGTCCTCTTGTACATTGTACTCTTCATACCTAGCAGTGCTGCCAGATACTTTCTTTAGAGAGATGCCAACTACATCACGATCACGAAACATTTTACGCATAACTGCGTTTAGTTCTTGGATTGTTTGAGATCCTTTACTACCAGCAACAGTTTCGTTGATGATCTTTTCCATCTTTGCTTGGTCTTTGATCAACCAAATGTCTGCAGGGTTCCAAGTATCTTTCTTGGACACACCAAACTTAGACTTGACTATGCCAGACACATAGTCCATGAACCCACCATCACGGTTATATTCATCGAATCTATTACCAGCAAATTCTTTGAGCATTCTCTCTTGCTGTGCATAGAAAACTTTCAACCATTCCTCTTCGACATTAGGATAGATCTTTTCTAACTCTGCATACTTTTTATCTAATTTGATATCAGTCCAACTGCTGTAACTTACATTATCACTTATTGCTCTCTTCATAATCCAAGCAGATGCTCTTTCTTGCATCGCTGTAGTCTTTGCATCTGCAGACTTAGCAGATCGTTTGTTACTTGCAAGGAAACGTATTTTTGTAGTTCCAATCACATAGTCTAGAACTGCCTTACCACTAACAACTTTAGTGTCAAGATTCACATTGTCTGCAATGTGCATTAGGTTCTGTTCAGAAACTTTGATTGACCATGCACCCCTACCACCGTTCCAATTAGAATCAGCAAAAAAGAAATCTTTATCAGGAAGACTCTTGACTGCTGCAGTAAATGCTTTCTTTGTACCTGTAGGTGCTTTCCGTTTAGCATCTGCTAACGGAAGGTTGAACATCGTTGCCATAGTAGTTTTTATTCCGTAGTATTATTTAGATTGTTTATGTATTTTTTCTCCTCTTGATAAGGAGTTTCCTCACCTGTCCATAGTTTATAACCCTGGACAACTTCAGGAACTAGCCACTGATCCACTCGATAGCAATTCTTCCAGTTGACAGGGTGAGCACAGCTTACCATCACTACTGTGAAGAATGCTCGTAGGTGGATCCAGAGACTAAGCATGTAGAGTTTTCCAAACTGCTTCTATGTGCATATTACCGTGGATGTATCCACCCACAATAATACTAAGTGTTGTCAATATTATGCCCAGGATCATCAGGACTGGGGTAAGTAATGATGAGTCTTTCTTCTCTTTCTCCTCTGGAGTTGAGGAGAGATTGTCTGTACCAGTTTCCATCTAGAATCTTACAGATATTTTCAAGTTGTTGTTTGATTACTATCTTTCGCATCTGCTCCTTCTGTTCGGGAGTGTCCTCTATTCTCTGTAGTATCGGTTCCATGATGTGGTTTGTGCTCCCTATCCATAGGTTGTGATTTTGTGTCGTCGTTTCGTGAGAGGTTTTTCAATACAATAAAGGCATCCTTATTATACTTGCGGTCACCCTTTTGAGATGACCACTTCTTATTG